>Ga0315914_1010111_pt1 | contig 11848 bp, 8 predicted proteins | sample MpolenodulesMG_FD_203920 | JGI IMG/M metagenome (GOLD analysis project Ga0315914, IMG submission 203920) | Medicago polymorpha root nodule microbial communities from Los Angeles, California, United States - elongated nodules | ecosystem: Host-associated > Plants > Roots > Nodule | place: USA... | reverse complement strand
AACTAGCAACAACTTGTCAGCAATTCATACGTCAGAAATCTGGAACAAGGAAGTGCCCCTGAAAATTAGTCTCTTTGCTTGGCGTCTATTGCGGGATCGGTTACCAACAACGGACAACCTAATTAAACGACACATTTTACTTCCAAATGCTCAGTTATGCGTGGGTGGATGCGGTATGATGGAGGATGCAAAACACTTATTTCTCTCTTGTGATTTTTTTGGTAAACTTTGGTATGGTCTTTCTCATTGGCTTAGTTACCACATAGTGTTTCCGGAACATGTGCCAGACCATCTTTATCAATTTGACACCTTAGGAGGCTTCTCAAAAAACAATCGCTCTGCTTTTCAGCTTATATGGTTATCTTGTGTGTGGGTGATTTGGCTTGAAAGGAATGCTCGTGTTTTTCACCAAACAGAAGCACCAATTCAACAATTGCTAGATAAAGTTAAGCTTCAATCTTACTGGTGGCTGAAAGCAAATCGTCCTAGTTTTGTTTTTTCCTACCATTCTTGGTGGTTAAACCCTTTACCTTGTTTGGGAATTATTTTGTAATAGGGTAGCTCTCTTTTTAGTTTTCCTGTTTTGTTTCCCCGTTTTAAGGTTGTATTATATTTGATACTCTTTCAGCTGTGTTTTCGGCACTCCTTGTGCTGAAATCTTCAGCCTTTCAGTAATATATCTCATTTTAGCTTCTTCAAAATAAAAATAAAAATTATAAGGTTAAATATGTTTTTGCTCCTTATAAATATGTCAACTTTTCGTTTTAGTCTCTCTAAAATATTTCTTCAACTTTTAGTCCCTCAAATGTTTTCCATCTTTACTTTTGGTCCCTCCTTTAAAGTAAACTCATGTAGAATTTATATTTTTGAATAAAATTTCTCAGAAAAATTCATAATATCATAAGAATTTTCAAATTTTTTTTTAGAATATTTAAACAAAACATGAATTAAATATGAATTTTAATATTTTTTGCGGTTGAAAATTCATATTTCATTTATGTTTTGTGAAAAAATTCTAATTTTTTTTAAAGAGATTCTTACAGTATTCTACATAATTTCATTAAAAAAATATAAAAATTAACTTAAAAATAGGGACCAAAAGTAGTGATTGAAAATTTTACAGAGACTAAAAGTTGAAGGAAAATTTTAAAGCGACTAAAACGAAAAGTTGATATATTTATAGGAAAAAAAACATATTTAACCCTAAATTATATTAGAGCTCAAATAACAAAAGATATTAGTTTTTTTAACAAACAAAGATATTAGTACAGAAAACAAAGATAATGAAAGTACATTATCAAAATTCAAACATCCTTTTTCAATACTCTTATCAGATATAGACCAAACAAGAACAACTCGTACTCCGAGCTTCAAGTTAAGTCTGCCACCAACAATTACAGAAACAAGAGTCAATATTAGGGGCCGGTGGCAAAAATACCCATGCCTACGGATGCCCGTGGGTAAAATTTATCACAGGCACTAGAGCGGGTAGCTAAACATATATCCACGGGTATAATAAACGGATATTTGATTATCCATTATTATATGGATACGGACACGAATTTGATTGTATCTATACCCACATATACCCATACATGATAATAAGTTAAGTAAATTACTAAAATATCTTTATATATCTTATCTTATTACTTAAAGTTTACCTTATTGAAGGAAATTTTACCGCATGCCTAAGATTCCTCATTAAACCTATTTTTATTTTTATTTTTTTAATTCATCTTATTAAGTTCATCGTTTCCACTTCATTCACATCATAAAACATATCGTATGGATTATATAAGAATTATGAATTTTCTATAGGTTATGTATGATTTATGATATTTTGAATGGATTATGTATGAATGTTTAAAAGTTGAAGTTTTTTGGTAATTAAAAAATGTTATTATTTGTACCCAAAAAATAAATAAATTCAAAAATCATGGGTACCCGCATAGTGGGTACCCACGAAGGTACGGGCTGGCACGGGTATCATATTTATCCAACGGGGCGGAGATAGGTATCATACTATCTGCACCCCTGAGTACCCATTGACATCCCTAGTCAATATCCTTATTTACATACAACGGTTGATACTTAATAGTAATGGTTTGGTCTCTTATAAAATAAAATCAATATTTTTCAACTTTTCATTACATTGATTTTTTTTAATTATTTTGTTGAGGCCCATTTGCACTCTATGATTTCGTTTCTTTTTAGTCCATTTTTTTTGTTAATGCACTTTAATAGTATTTAAAATAATTGATGGACATTTAATACTCACTCTAAAGAAAGAACGAATCTTTGGTTTAGGTCCACAATAGTTAGTAATCTTAGATACATGATCAGATTCTATATATAAAACAATAATAAACAGAATCACACTCTTTAAAAATAAAATGAAGCAAAATCACATAGACTATAAAAAAATACAAATTCACAAAGAAACAATAACAATACTTCCCTCAAAAAAAATAACAATACTTCATTTTCTTGGAATTTAATTCACATATTACATATTACATATTAGAGCATTATTTTAATGGAATTAAGAATGAAACAGGGAAACAATAATAGAATGAAGAATGAAATGGAAAATTGAGAATGGCCCTGGAGAGAATAACGTTGGTAAAGGAAACAGCGGACAAAATTACTCAATTATAGCAACAGACTCAGAGAAAAGAGATGATTGAAAAACAACTTCTAAGAGGCTGAGACATGTGACTGAAAACATTACCGAGACTTTGGAAGAAGAAATGGTTGCATTGAAAAAATTATGAAGAGGCCATGAATACTACCAAGGAGAGGCTTTGGAAGTGGTTGATGCATTGGAATTAGAATAGAGAAATGGTTGCACATTGGAATTGGAAATGGAATAGAGATGAATTGAATCGAAGGGAGAGTGCCACCATTATAGGTTTTGGCCTATTGGGGTAAATCAAAACAATTTTTTTTCAGAGGGTAAATCAAAAAAATTTTACAGAAAAAACTGGAAATGATCTATATTACAGGGGTAAAGACATATTAACCCCTTATTATAAGTATGCACAAGTCTATATAAACATTGTATGCCCATGGATTAGAATCAATGAAAAATATAACAAATTTCTTTTCTTTTATCTATAGTTTCTCTCTAAATTCTAGAGTATGATCCCTACTCAAACGGGATCGTATCATAATATTAGGGAGCAAACTGGATTTAAAAAGTCATGTTCCATCGTCAAATTAACTGACTTTTAAAAAAAAATCATCAAATTAACTGACGAAAAAAAAAAATCAAGAACTGAACAATTATTGAAAAATGCTTTCAAAGTTTTTTATTTGTAATTTTGATAATATCTACAACAATGGCATCATCTCACAATTATTGAATCATATATTTTTATTTGCAATTTTGATACACTTAATCTTTTTTTTGTGGTGTTTGGGGTTCGAACCCCGACCCTTACATATATTATGCATTGTCCTTACCAACTGAGCTAAGCTCATCCACAACAATGGCATCATCTCTAGGGGTGTTCAGAGCCGAACCCATAAAAAATGTTGAAAATCGCAAAAAACTGAAATTTTTTGGATGTGTTTGGGCCATATAGATTAAAAACCGATCGGTTTGGTTTGGTTTTTGGTTTATAACTTAAGAACCGAACCAAACCGAACCGCACTTATTATGATGTTACTAGACTCTTATACTACTTTAGACCGGTCCATTACCCCTTGTTAACTTAAACTGTTCAAATCACTCACTAATTACCAACACAACTAGCCAACTACCAAGCGCGTGTTTAATTCCTACTTTTTGTTTTACTTACCAATGACTTTTTCAATGTGTCACCCACCTCCAGTACCACCGTTGTTGATTCCTTCATCCTCTCTGGCAAGCATCACCAACAATCCTCTCATCGGCTTCGATTCTCTCTCTCTCTCTCTCTCTCTATATATATATATATATATATATATATATATATATATATATATATGGGTCATCATGTAACATTTTCGTGTATACTCACTACTACTCTGATACTCTTTTCCTTCTCCTCAATCACTGAATCAAATAAATTAGAAAGAATGGGTTTCTTGGTCTAGTTTGTTAAGGGGGAGGGATTTCAATATTTCATGAGTGTTGTGCAGCCTAGATTCCCAATTCCTTCTAGGATTTCAGCTTCTAGAGATTGTTGGGATATTTTCACTGATGAGAAACATAAGTTAAAAAGTATGTTTAGGAGGGGATTACAAAGTGTTAGTCTAAGCACTGATTGTTGGTCTTCTGCCCAAAATTGGGTTATCTTTGTCTACATGCTCATTTCATCGATCAAGATTGGAAGTTGCACAAAATAATTCTTCATTTTTGTCAAATATAGATCATACGGGAGAAACAATTGGTAGAAAAATTGAAAAATGTTTGGAGGGGTGGCTGATTGATAAAGTTTTTACCATTACAATCGATAATGCTAGTCCCAATGATGTTGCTATTCCTTACGTGAATAGAAAAATGGAGGATTGGAATTCATCGCTACTAAAGGGGGAATACTTACATGTCAGGTGTTGTGCTCACATTTTGAATCTTGTTGTCAAAGACAGATTAACAAAAATCCAGTCTTCAATTAGCAAAATTAGGAATGCAATTAGATATGTTCGTCAATCTCTTAATCGCATGGATAGGTTTAGAAATTGCAATAGGGAAGCTATAGTACAAGAAAAGTGTATTGTGCAGTTGGATGTCGCCATTAGGTGGAACTCTACTTACTTGATGCTTGACAGTACAATTAATTTCCAGAAGGCTTTTAAGAGATTGAATGAAAAGTGTGCTGAATTTTCGAATTGAGAGAATGCAAAATCTTTTGTTAAATTCCTAAAAATATTTTATGATATCACTAATAATGTTTCTGGTTCAAATGTTGTAACTTCTTCTCAGTATTTCAATGAGCATGTTTTGATATCGACTACCTTCAAGAAATGGATAGGGAGTCCTGACAAACATCTTGGAAACATGGCTGGAATAATGAAAGCTAAGTATGATAAATATTGGGGGAATGTTAAAAATATCAACTTGTTGATATATGTTGCAGGAATGTTAAAAATATCAACTTGTTGATATATGTTGCAGTGACACATGATCCTAGAAACAAGTTTCAATTTGTTGAATGGGGCTTGAATAAATCTTATGAAAAGGAACTTGTTGATTTTTTGTGTGATAAGATAAAGGAGACTTTACAATATATGTTTAATAGATATAAGCTTTGTATTCAAGGTCACTCTTAAAGTCAAACTCAATCTTCTGATGATATGGAAGTGGAAGAACTTGATGTTTTGGAAAATGCATTGGATTTGGAATTTGCGAAAGACACGAGTCTTACTAAAAATATGAATGTAAATGAAGTGGATTTGTATCTCATGGAGGGTTTAGAGAAGAAAAGTCCTAAGTTTGACATATAGAATTGGTGGAAGGTGAATTCCACAAAATATCTTATTCTTGCCCAAGTCGATAGAGACGTTGATGAGTCAATAATTTGTGTTTCTAATATAATATTTGAGTCCGTTTTATTTAATTTGATTTCCTTTTTAGAACTATTTTACTTCAATTGCAAGTTATTTAATTTCAGGAACAAATATTCTAAAGATTCAGTCTTGGAGCAAAAGAAAGAGGATTTGGAGCTGATTCGTGCTTAAAATACGAAGATTGAGAACAAAAATATGTCTCCCCTAAGTCAGAAGCTTGGCACGGCCCGTGCCACCTCCCAGGATTCTCTTTTGCTGCTTCTGCTTCAAGGACAAGCTACCTATTAGTTTATTTGACCTAAAAGCCCGTGGTTTCTTGTGGAACATTCTAGTGATGTATTTCTTAGGGCTTAAGTCATTGTAAACTATAAATAGAGTAGCTTGCTATCACAACAAATCATCTTTTGTTCTTGGAATTCAATAGTGACAATTGTTTTCTCTTAACAAAAGTTCTCCTTTTTGTTACTTTATTTTATGTTCTTCTTCTTCTTCTCTTCTATGTCTATGATGAACATGAGTGAGTAGACTCTTCTTGTCTTGGGATTGTTGGATAAGTCTAAATGACATAATCCTAATCAAACCAACCCTCGAACCCTAATTTTATATAAACCAACTTTCTAATCTAATTTCACCGTTTTTATAATGAATTAACAAGTATCAAACTCATAATACGACAGCGGAGGGTTAGTACTTGTTAATTCATCATCACAAATATTAAGCGAAGGATCGAAAGATGAAGTTTTAATATTGGAACAAGTGAAATTAGACAAGGATTGCGAAACATGAGAATAGTTTAGCAAACCTTGAGACAAATAAAGTTTCGTTCTTCAAGGATTCCAATAGCAATCAACCATGAGAATAGGCGTGGTTGCTAGAGGAACACACTCATTGAGACCGAAAGGAGATGTGATAGGCTTAAGAGAAACTTGTCTTTAGAAAGTAGGTCCAATATAAAATTCCGGTTTATGGTTTGTTTGTGAACGACTTGTCATCTAGATGAACCAATAATCCCAAGACGTTTTTTATTATTATTATTTTCAACCGTAAAAATCAAACCTTTTTCAACTGAAAACTCTTTTCTAATCATCAATAAAAATTAATTGAATTGAATAGCTCCCTGTCGGAACGATACTCTTCTTTTTACTACTTCGGTAAACCGTGCACTTGCGGATTTATCTCATCAGACGTGTTGGCCATGCCTATTTCTACTGTTGCTTCAAAGTCTGCTTTTAGCACCAGAGGTAGAGTGATAAATTGTTATAGCAGCTATCTTACACCAAAGATATTTGAAGCTTTAGTTTGTGCCCAAAATTGGTGTTGATCCGCTCTAATTGCGTCAGATGTTGAAGATCTTTCGGAGGACTTAGAACAACTGGAATTAGGTAATTTTCTCTTTCTTATTGCTAAATTTCTTATGGTCTTAAGTTTATTATTGTTGTTTATTTTTTCTTTCTTTCTCATGAATATTGATTTATGTATTTGTGTATTTTGTACATTTTAGATCTTGCTTCAATACCACAGCTGACTGAAGAGATGTCTGATATTGAATCTAATTAATGTTTGGCTGGATGAAATTGTTAATTCTGTTTGAAATCGTGTCAAATCTGTTATGGTATGATCTTGTGGACTTGATTTAATTCTAACATTGTTGATTTTAAATTGCAATAGAAATTGTGCATAATACTTATTAAATTTCTTGCTGATTTTGGCTTTGCAGTGAAAAGGTTGAGAATGCTGGATGGATGGACTAGTTAACTTTGGATTTTTGGCTGGATGGACTAGTTAACTTTGGATTTTGTTTTGCTTGATGATAATTGTAACTTGAAACTTTTTGATTCTGGTTTAAGTATTCTTACTTTTTGTGGTACTCCTTATGTTACTCCTGAGGTTTTGGTTAGTTAAGGTTGTGATGGTACTAAGGTTGATTTTTGATCTTGTGGTGTTATTTGGTTTGTTTTGATGACTGATTATTTGCCTTTTATAATCAAAATGATATGGCATTTGTTCCCTAATAATTGCATGGATAGAATTTGTTTTTATTGCTACATGCTACAAAAGTTTATTTACAATTGCATGATATCTGCTTAATATATTGTTATAGGGTATATAATTATATGAAAGAAAAAGTTTTTGTATATGTATATTGAATGTTATATGTATACAATATATAATCTATGAAAAAAAAATCCTACAACTTATAAAATTAGGAAAGAATTTTCTACAATCTAATATACGAAAGAAAAAAGAAATTGCTATAAATTGTGCTCGTGTAGTTCTATGCTTTATATGTGTACAACAAGGAAAAAGCTTCTCTAAAAGGTTACAAAAAAATTATACCCATGATTGATTTTCCTTGGAATAGCACACGTCAATTTTATTTCATGGAATGTTTAACAATTGTGTTTGGTTGATAATTTATTTTCTTGGGAATACTAATTTAAAGAAATGATATAATTATCAAAACACCTTTATTATCTAATACAGATGTGGCACACATATTGGTTATAATGTGTAGTGGCCTTGCGGTTATTTAAAGGCTATAAATGGCCTTTTAAAAAAGAGAGAAAGTTAACCGCTAGGAATTACTTATTCCATCCCTTTTTGCCGGGAATGAAAATGGGGTAATGAATGAAAATGGGGTAATGCAGTTGAAAAAAAGTTCCTTGGAATAACTAATTCCTTGGAATATTTTTGTGAGCATGTCCACCAAACATGGGAATAAATCATTCCCATCCTAAATTCCTGGGAATTAAATTTTTGGAGGTGAAACAAACGGCCCTTAAGAGCATTACTATCACTTATTTACAATTTTGATAACCGAAAACCGATCCAAATTAAACCACGTTACATTGGATCAGATCGGTTCGGGTTTTTTTAAGCACCAACCGAACCGAGCCACATATATTTAATTTTTTTGGATCGGATCACTCCTTGTCTCATAATCAAGCCGAACGTACCGCGAACACCCCTAATCATCTCACATATTCAAACTAATTTTTTTACTCGAGGTAAGTGCAAAATTTTATATAGTAGACCCGCCTTTATATGAGGAAAATATGTTGGTAACATTACGTTTTTGTAACATTGATAACTTTATTGTATTTAACTGATAAAAAATTGGTTAAAATAAATTATTTGATGGGAGATAATGATTGATTATGAAAGAGATAGAGACAAAATCACATCAATGTACTTTCCAAACACATACATCCTTTTATATGTACACATCAATATTTGTGTAAATGAATATAATATTTCAGTGTAAGAGAAAGATTATCACAATCTAATAAATAGTTTTTTAGCCATTCAAGTTCACTAATTACACTTCCGGTGTCACAAATTGCTGAAAAAACAGTATTCGAAGGAACAATGTAAATAAAAATAAACTCTAACTTTTGAGGGTTTACTGTCTTTATTTTGATCCGTAGATAAAGTGACAAACACAATTAAAATGTATACAAAAGTGTAAAATTTCTTGTTCAATATAACAATATCAGCATTTGGGGTTTGAAACATATTTGATTCTAGTGGGTGTTTTAGGTTCGAACTAGATCTGATTTTGGAATTGTTAAGGTCGTGTCTTTGGTATGATGGGGTTCTCGTTTACCTCAAGTGTGGTCGTGATTTAGTTGGTTCTATATATCTGAGTCAATCTCAAAGTTGGATGGGAGGTGTTGGTGTTTTGTGCAGAGGTTGTTGATTGGCTTTGGGGATTTTGTTTTGGTCGTGGTTGTTATGGAGAGGTCTAGTGTTTTTGATTTTTTCGTATTAGAGAGTTCATGATGTGTCACTTGTTTTGTCTCATAAGAGGTGTTACAATCCCAAAGTTTGTTTGTCAAGAAAATTGTTGTGTATCAACTTGTGTCGGAAAATATGTGTCTATTGTAAGTGGATGTGGCTACTGTCTCTTTTTGCTTTGGCAAGGGAGGGGGTCTGTTAATGGATGATGCAAAGGAGTTTATTTGAATTTGGGGTATGTTTGGTCTACTAAAATATGAAGGACATGACATGACAACTTTAGTTTTAAAGTGTTTGATTTGTAAAATTGTTTCATGGACAAGACAAACTGGAGGCAAGGGATATGAAAAAAGTTGAAATTATTGTCCCTCACTAAACCACAACACAACTTTTTTTATCTCAAGTACAAGTTTTCTAAATACCATTTTCTCAATAAAAAAAAGTTTTCTAAATACCAAAATAACATTTGGTCCATCGAAAATCGTATAAGTGCAAAAATTGTTCAATACAATAAAAGTATGTCATACGTTGTTTTGCCTTGTGTTATGTTGTTATGTCTTGTGTTGTTTTGTCTAGTACTTACTTTTTAGCAGATCAAATGCACCCTTGAGGTTGTCGTTATGGTTGATTTGTGGAGGTTTAGTGTTCATGTTGTTGTTGTATTGGATTTTTTTTTCCGTTTTAGTTCTTGCTGGGTAGGGACTTTGTGGCTAGGGTTGGTCATTGCTTTTTATTTTATTTTTCAGTGGGAAGCTTGAGACTTGGGTTTTTGTGACGTTGTGGAAATGGATATTAAGTTTGTTGAAGGTGGCTCCATGCTTATTGTATGAATAAATGTGGGATCCTGTCGATTGCATCAATTAGTCGTTTCCAAAACTGGTGTTGGTTTGGAAAGTGTGTTGTCCTGATGAGCCCTTAGGTGTGGAGGGCGACATTTTATTTCTTTGGTGTTGTGTTGAGTTGATTTTCAGGCTCAGGTGGTATTGTGTGTTTTTGGTTGGGTGTGTTTTTGGTTGGGTGTGTTTTTTTTTGCCATTGGATAGTCTTTAATTCAATGGGTAGCCGGTTAGGTATTTGGGTGGGCAACTTGGGATATTAAGGCTCTTTTGATGCTGTGTAGTGGTCTTTGATTGTGCCTACTGGTTGTTTAGTTTTTTATTTACCTATTAGTTACAGGGGTGTAGTTTTCCATGGCTTGTTGCTAGGTACAACTTGTGCTCTAGTTTGAGTGTTTTAAAATATTTTGCCTTAACCAATTTGGGTTGGTCTAAGGTGTTGCCTTGGGACCTTGGAGTGTGCATCTCTCAGGGTCTCACGTTTATTTCTTCACGGTGCTAATTTCGGTGGGTTAATTTTGTTTCTTAAAAAAAAAACTCTTTTTTTTCCTTTTAAAAAATCAATATATATCAACATTGTTGTTTGAGGTAGACTTACCAAACAAATTTTTTTTTTATTCCAAGCAAATCACTAGTTAGGGGTAACTGACATTTTTTTGGGGGATTATTAATCAAAGCTTGTATTAATTGATCTAATCTATAAGCAACACCTCAAAGGCGAGCTGACCTAAAAGCTAACCACAATTAAAAAATAAGTGAGACCAAAAAAAAAACTTGAAGATTGCAAAAGAGATAATAGTAGTGACTATGGAATCATGAGATTTTAGTTTGTTTTCTTTTCCCATGGTGACCCTAAAACGTCACCAACTAAAAAACTTAACGATCTCCATAAGCCATCAACTTCCAAATTGCCATTTCATGAAAAGATATCCCGGGTTTCTCCAGAAAAATCCCTGATCGAGAAAAACAAGACATGATTGAGAAGAAACTAGTCTGTATAAAGCTTGAAGATGGTAACCGTCTTCTCCCCAAATACTATTTGGAATCTAAAGTCTTCCAATTATTGTGTATTCCTTGGAAAGATGCCCTAGTGGTTAAAATTTTGGGGAAAAACCTTGGTTACAACATTATGAAAGGTCGTCTCCAAAATCTATGGAAGCTATAAAGGGATTTGAGATCATGGATAACTATAATGGGTTATACATGGTGAAGTTTATGTTAGGCCAAAATTGGTTAAAGAACAAAGCCTTTATGTTTTGATGATAACAAAACATGTATAACTCATGTTGAGAAAATTAATTTATTGCGCAGGAAATTCTTTGTATAACAAAGATCTGCCTCGCGCCAAGTCAACACTCTAGACTACTGGTCAACGCTTTGGACCTTGATGAAACTTTGTGTCATATATAAAGACAAAGGCTTTATATTAAGATTAAGGTCAACTTTGTGGCTCAAGCCTTTGGACTGGGATCTTCTGTACCAGTGCTGGCTCAAGGTTTCGTCAATGATGCATGCAACAAATCTTTCTAAGAAAGGAAACATTGTTCTAATTATGCAATGGAGTAAATTTTTTATAGCATCATTGATGGAATTGAATGGCTGATTTTGTGACAGTGTTTACTCAACAATATATCAGCAACAATATAGCATTCAAATCATACATTCAAAGTCAAGGATTCTTCAAGAACATTCATTAAGCTTCAGATCTATATAAAGGACCAATGTTTGACTGAAGAAGGTGACAACACCTAAACATAATCATGTATATATATATATATATA
>Ga0315914_1010108_pt1 | contig 11849 bp, 17 predicted proteins | sample MpolenodulesMG_FD_203920 | JGI IMG/M metagenome (GOLD analysis project Ga0315914, IMG submission 203920) | Medicago polymorpha root nodule microbial communities from Los Angeles, California, United States - elongated nodules | ecosystem: Host-associated > Plants > Roots > Nodule | place: USA... | reverse complement strand
ACCATCGCGCCGGCAGCCACCTGGCGGACGCCAAGGAACATTCCGGCCATATCTCCGAGCCGGAGGTTCGCACCGCCCTCGATCGGCTGCTGCAGCGCGAATGGCTCGACGATGCCGGCCGCAAGCGCACCGCCGACCGGGTCGCGATCGACGGCAATGCCTATACCGACGATGTCTGGAACTGGGTTCGCAAGCATCCGAAGTCGCGCGTCATCATGGTGCGCGGCGGCAATACGGAAGCCGCGCCGCCGATCGTGCAGACGAAAGAGTATGACCGGAAGGGCAAGCCGAAGAAGCAGAAGTGGTCCTCCCGCTTCTTCACCTTCAACGCCTCGGCCTTCAAGATCCGGCTCTATCGCGACTACAAGAAAGACGATCCGGAGCAGGCGGGCTATATCCGTTTCGCCCGCGGCTTCGGCGACGATTTCTACCAGCAGGCGACATCGGAAGCCCGGGTACCGGAGAAGACCCGGAGCGGTCACACCCGCTACGTCTGGAAACTCGGCGAGGGCAAGCGCAACGAAATCATCGACATGCTCAACCAGAGCCTGGCCGGTGCCTATCGCTGGGGCGTGCCCTACTGGACCGACGAGGAATGGGACGCGATCGCCGATCGCCTCGGCCGCCTCGAAGCGCCGCAACAGGGCGACCTCGAGGATCATCTGAACCAGATCGCCGTCAAGACCGAACCTGCCGCAGGCGAGAGCGCCACGGCAGAACAGCAATCGCCGCTCGTCGCTGCCGCCCTCGCGCGCGCCGCCCGGGCAGCGCAGCGGAACCGCTAGGAAGATCCATATGGCACTGACCGAACAGGAACGCGCCGTGCTTCTGGCACGGCTCGACGAAGCACGTGAGGCCTTGCACCAGATGGAGATCGGCCGCGCCGAGGTTTCGCTCAGCTATAACGGCGAGAGCGTCACCTATGCCGTGACCAATATCGGCGCGTTGCGCCAGTATGTCCGCGACCTCGAGGCGAAGCTCGGCCTTCGCCGCTTCGCCCGGGCGCGCAGCCGGGGAGTGATCTTCGGATGAGCGGCGACGTCACGATCCTCGGCCCCGATGCGAAGCCGCTTTCGCCGGCAGTACGTGCGGCTGCGCGCGTGCAGGTCGCGAAAAACCGGCTGATGGCGTCCTCGGCCTACCAGGGTGCTTCCTACGATCACCCGTCCTTCGCCAAATGGCGGCCGGGCACCTGGTCCGGTCAGTCGGCGCTGACCTGGTCGCGCTCCGAGCTGGTCGACCGGCTGAACGATGTGGCGCGGAATGACGGCTGGGGCGCCGCCGGCACCTCGCGCCTCGTCGACAACATCATCGGCTCGGGCTGGACGCTTGCGGCGCGGCCGAACCACGTCTCGCTCAACATGACGTTCGAGCAGGCCGAGGAGATCGCCGACAAGATCGAGGCCTTGTGGCGCGATTACACGCAGGACGTCGACAAATGGTGCGACGCCGAGCGGACGAAAACCATGGCCGGCGTCCTCGGCCTTGCGGCGCGTCAGCGGTTCGGTCCCGAGGGCGAGGCCTTCGGCGTCATCGTCTGGCAGGACAACGCGCCGCTGTTCCAGACGGCAATCCATGTCGTCGATCCGGCCCGGTGCTCAAATCCGAACGGCCGCATGGACGAAGAGTTCCTGCGCGACGGCGTCGCCATCGACGGTTACGGCGCACCGGTCGGCTACCACTTCCGCAAGTCGCATCCCGGCGAATTCTTCGCCGGCAATACCGGCCTGTGGCATTGGCAGTATGTCGATCGGGAGACCGAATGGGGGCGCCCGATCGTCGTGCACGCCTACGAGCAGAAGCGCGCCGGCATGACGCGCGGCGTTTCCGACTGGGCTCCGGTCATGCGGTCGATCAAGCAGTCGACCGATTACGAGGACTATGAAAGCCAGGCGGCGATGCTGAACGCCGTCATGGCTGCCTTCATCGAAACGCCCTTCGATCCGGAAGAAATGCTCGAGGCGATGGGCGCCGATTACGGCAACGACGGTATTGCCAAGCTCTTTGGCGAAATGTCGGCCGCGCAGAAGGCCTATTACGGGGCCGCACCGATCGATTTGCCCGGCGTTCGCATCAACACGCTGCAGCCCGGCGAAAAGGCGACGCTGACCAAGCCGGAGCACCCGAACGCCAACTTCGAGGCCTTCGTCAATGCGGCGCTGCGCAAGGTCGCCAGCGCAATCGGCGTCACCTACGAGCAGCTGACCATGGACTGGAGCCAGGTGAACTATTCGTCGGCACGCGCCGCCCTCCTCGAGATCTGGCGCGGCTTCACCGCCAAGAAGGGCGGCTTCGCCTCGCAGTTCATGGCACCGATCTATCGGGCATGGCTCGAGGAGGTGTTCGACAAGGGCCTGATCGAGCTTCCGGCGGGCGCCGTTCCTTTCGAGCAGAACCCGGCAGCATGGTGCCATGCGGACTGGATCGGTCCCGGCCGCGGCTGGATCGACCCGCTGCGCGAGGCGCAGGCCGCCAGCGAGCGGCTCGCCGGCAATCTGACCACGCTCCAGCAGGAAGCGGCCGAGCAGGGGCGGGACTGGAAGATGGATGCGCAGCAGCGCGCCCGGGAACGGGCCTTCTACGAACGGCTCGGCCTCGATCCAGATCCTGGCAAGCCTGAAGCCAGATCGCAGGCGAGTGCCGCTCCGCCAGCCGAGCCGGGCGACGAAGCCGAGGAAGAGGTCAACGGCCGCACCTCGGCGCGTCGGCATCCGGCCGGCATCCCGAGGATTGCCAGAAGGAAAACGGCATGAGGAACTATCCCGAAATCGCCAGTCGGATGTTCGGCACGCCGCTGATGCTGCATCCGTCGAAGGGCGACATCATTGCGCGTGCTTTCGGTCCGCGCGTGCTCGGCAGTCCGGATGCTCCGGCGCAGGTCGCTGGCGGCGAAGAGATGGGGCTCCTTGGCGAGAAGCTTCGGGATGCCACCGACTATTGGGGTGACGCCCTTTACAAGGGGCCGGAGCTCATTGCTCCGGGCATCGCCCTGATCGAGATCGAGGGATCGCTCGTCAACAAGGGCAAGTGGATCGGCAAGTCCTGCGGCATGACGAGCTATGAGGGGATCAGTGCGCAGGTCCGGGATTGCATCGAGCGCGACGATATCAAGGCCGTCGTGTTCGAAGTCGACAGCTATGGCGGCGAGGTGACCGGCGCCTTCGATTGCGCCGAGCAGATCTTCGAGCTTTCGCAGGCGAAGCCCACCATTGCCGTTCTGACGGATCATGCCTGTTCGGCCGGTTATCTGCTGGCATCGCCGTGCCGTCAGCTGGTCATCCCGCAGACCGGTATCTGCGGCTCGATCGGTGTCATCTCGATGCATGTCGATATGAGCGCCTGGCTCGCGAAGGAAGGCCTCAAGGTTACCATCCTGAAGGCCGGCGAGCACAAGGCCGACTTCAATCCTTATGAGGCCATCCCGGACGATGTGCTTCAGCAGGAACTCGCCGAGCTCGAGGAGCTTCGCGTCGAATTCGCAGCCACCGTCGCGCGGTACCGCGCCGGCCGGCTGACACAGCAATCCGCTCTCGCCACTGAGGCGCGGGTCTATCGCGGACAGAAGGCGGTTGATGCCGGCCTCGCCGACGCGGTTGCACGCCCTTCGCAGGTTCTCGAAGCCTTCGAAGCTGAACTGAGCCGGACAGCCGGCTAACCCCAACATCAACTGGAGACGACGAATGTCGAACTTGACGCGTAGCAGCGCGCTCACGCGGAGCGTGCTCGCCGCCATTAGCGGCAAGAAGGGCTCCCGGCTGGAAGACGAGCGGCCGGAAGACGAGGAAGTGATCGAAACCGAAGAGGAGGAAACCTCCGCCGAGGATACCCCTTCCGATCCGGAAAGCGAGACCGAGGAAGAGGACACCAGCGCCGCGACCGAGGAGGAAGAGACGGACGACGGCAAGACGTCGGGAAGCACCGTCCGCCGCGCCGAGCAGGGTCGCATCCGCTCGATCCTCATGCATCCGAAGGCCGAGAGCAATCCCGGCCTCGCCGCCGAGCTTGCCTTCGGTTCGAGGTTCTACTCGGCCAAGGAAGCGGATGCGCTTCTCTCCTCTGCCTCTGCCTCTGCCGGCGGATCGCGCCTTGGCGGTCGCATGGCCGGAAAGAGCCCGACGCTCGGCGCCGGCACACCGGGCGGCGGCAAGGCCACCGAGAAACAGGCGGTGATCTCCACCGTCCGCTCCACCATCCTGGCCCGTCACGGCCGTAACCGGAAGGATTCCTGATCATGGGAGAAGCAACCTTCGCCCCGAACGACTTGCACGTTTCCGACGTGCCGGTCATCACCCGCAACATCACCATCGTCAGCGGTCAGAACCTCAAGCGCGGTGCTGTCCTCGGCAACATCACCGCGTCGGACAAATACACCCTGTCCGCTTCGGCCGCTGCCGACGGCTCGCAGACGCCCGCACTGGTGCTGGCGACCGATTGCGATGCATCCGCCGGCGATGTCGTCGCCGCGGCTTACGCGAGCGGCGCCTTCGATTCGACGAAACTCATTCTGGGCGCCGGACATACGGCCGCTACCGTCGAGGCTGCGTTCCGCAAGGCAGGCGCTCCCCTCTACGTGCGCGTCCTGAAGTAAGCCCGAGACCGAAAGGACACCACACACATGGAAGAACTTCTCCTCTCCACCGCCGAACTCGTTGCAGTTCTGCCGCCTCGCGATCGCCCGGAAGCTTTCCTGCGCGATCGTTATTTTTCGACGACGGTCCTTTCCGACATGGAACAGATCGTCTTCGACAAGATCCTGCCGGATCGCGAGCTCGCGCCGTTCGTCCATCCGGATGTTCCCGGCAAGGACTCGGCCAATCGCGGCTTCAAGGCGACCAGCTTCACGCCGGCTTACGTCAAGCCGCAGAATACGCTGCGCCCCGGCGGCAACATGATTCGTATGCCGGGCGAGCCAATCGGCGGCCGCAACTCGCCGGCGCAGCGCTACGCCTACAATCTGGCGACGATCATCGACGACCAGGACCAGCGGATCACGCGGCGCGAGGAATTCATGTGCTCGCAGGTCATCCGTACCGGCCAGGTGATCGTCGAGGGCGAGGATTATCCGACGCAGACGGTCAATTTCGGCCGCAATGCCGCGCTGACGATCGCGCTCGCCGGCGCAGCGCGTTGGGGCGAGGCCGGCGTCGATCCGATGGACGATGTCGAGGCGTGGGTGCAGCTGCTCTCCGATACCAGCGGCTTCACCGCTCGCGAGGTCCTCATCGGTCCCGGCGCTGCGGGTCTCCTGAAGAAGTCGCCGCGCTTCCTCGACGCGCTCGACAATCGGCGCCAGGATGGCGGCATCATGCAGCTGGGGCCGGTCAGCACGGGTGCGGAGAACAAGTATTACGCGGTTCTCGGCACCATCGGCGAGCTGACCTTTATCCAGTATTCGCAGCCCTACACCGTCGGCGGGGTGCGCAACAACTTCTGGCCGTCCATGGGCGTCGGAATTTTCGATCCCTTCGGCTTCATGGGCCACTTCGCTTACGGCGCCATCCTCGACAACGACGCGCTCCTGTCCATGGAGCGCTTCCCCGACATGTGGCGGGAACGGAACCCGTCGCGAACCATCGTCCAGACGCAGGCAGCACCGCTTCCGATCGCTCCGGAGCCGGACGCCAGCCTGTTCGCGCTGGTCCGCTAATCCCAACCCGTGTTCGCCCGCATACCCGCCGGTCTCTCGCCGGCGGATATCGGGGACTTTGAAAGGACGCTCCGATGAGCAAGAAAACCGAGCAGTTCAATGTGACCGTCAAGGTCGGCAAGAAAACCTACAGGCCGGGCGAGCCGGTTCCGGTCGGTACCGGCGGCATTACGGCCGAGGAAGCGGAAAATTTCCGCAAGAATTTCGGCGCCTTTACCGCCGGCCCCGAATCGACGGCCGCGGCGCCCGTGCCCTCCGTCGATCTCGACAGGCTTCGCGAGGCGATCGAGAAGCTCTCGGCCGACAATGACCGGCTGACGGCGGAGCGTGACGGCGCGATCGGGGATCGCAACACGCTGCTGAAGCAGAACGAGCAGCTTGAGACCGACAATGCGACGCTGGCCGCCGAAGTCACCAAGCTTCAGGCCGAGATCGAAAAGCTGACGGCTCCGCAATGACGCCGCGTCCCGCCATGTTCGAACGGATGGGGCTGAGGTTCGCCAAGGCCTTCGGCAATGCCGAGGCCGTGTTCACGGTCGACGGTGTCGCCAGGCCCGCCGTGCGGGTCATCCTGCGCGTGTGGCGGGAAACCGATCTGGCGGAAGAGCAGGAGCAGGCCGTCGAAGGCACCACCCATCTGCTCGCCGTCTCCGCCTCCGCGGTGCCCGGCCTCGCCAGCCAACGTGACAGCGTCGCGATCGGCGGCGTCACCTACCAGGTCATCAACATCGACGATGATGCGCGGGCCATGCTCCGCATCTCGCTTGCCGGAGACATCTGATCATGAAGACACAGGAACAGGAGCAGGCTCCGGCCATCGCGGTCGATCCGATGGAGGACCTCTGCCAGGCGCTGTTTTCGACGGAAGAGGGCGCCAAGAAGAAGGCCGCGCGCCAGACCGCCGGCGCCATGACGCAGCGGCCGTGGCCGCAATTGCCGTCGCGGCTCCGCTCGGCGATCCGCTCCGACATCGGTCGCCTGCTTGATAGCGGCAAGGCGCGCGCACAGATCATCGAAGCCGGTTATTCCGCGGGTGTCGTGAACCAGGCGCTCCGCGACCTCGGCCGCTCGGTCGCCTGACATGGCGCACCTCCGCAGCCAGATCTTCGCGGCCGTCATCGCGCGCCTCTCGGCCATTCCGGAGTTCTCCGGTGCCGACAAGGTGAAGCGCGGCCGCAAGGGCGCGATCCCGCAGGAAAAGCTGCCGGCCCTCACCGTCACCTGGGCCGACAGGTCGGAGACCTTGACGGTCCGGCCTTCATCGGGACCTGCCGGAGAGGACGGTTACGATCGGTTCCTGCCGCTCTCGATCGTCGTGCACCTGCGGGACGATGAGCCGGAGGAGGAATTCGATAGGCTTTGCGTGCTGATCGAGGCGGCGATGGCCGCGGACATGACCTTCGGCGGCCTCGCCATTGAGGCGCTGCTGCAGTCGGAACAGTATTTCGTCAACCCGCAAACCGGCATCTCTCTGCTTGCCGGTTCGCTCAACTATCAGATCGCCTACAAGACGCTCGCCGCCAATCCGGAACAGGCTGCGCTCTAAACGCTCTGCATGCCGTTATCCCAAAACCGCTGCACACTTTTGGGCGGCATGCAGTAGCGCAACCACCCCCACCAGCAAAAGAGGATTTTGTCATGGCTCTCGGCCGTCAGCTTACGCTTGCCCGCTCGACCGGTGCAGGCGCCTTCACCCTGGCCTGCATCACCGAACAGCGATCCCTCGAGATCAACAACGAGGAAATCGACATCACCAAGCCGAGCTGCACCGATCCCGGCAGCAAGCTCACGCTGGCGCTGATGTACGGCATCCAGTCCATCCGCTTCAGCGGGCAGGGCGCCTTCGTCGATACCGTCACGATGAAGGCGGTCACCGCCGATGCCGTGAACCAGGTCATCACCGAGTACCAGGTCACGGTGCCAGGCGTCGGCACGTTTGAAGGCGACATGCTCGTCTCGATGACCTTCTCCGGCGACAAGACCAACGAGCTGCAGGCGGACATCCGTTGCGCCATGACCGGCGCTCTTACCTTCGTGCCGGCTGTCTAAGCGGAGAGTTCCATGTTGCCTGCCAATCCATTGCGCGGCGAGGCGGAGGTTCGCATCGGTGCGATCGACTTCCGCATCGCCGTGACCTTCTCCGGGCTCGCTCGTCTCTCCGATGCGATCGGCGCCCGCACCCTCGACGAGCTTTACGGCCGTCTCCTCGGCTTCGAGCCGAAGGCGGTTGCCTGCGCCGTCCGCTGCCTGATCGTCGCGGATGACGAGGATCATATATCGGCGCTTTCCGCGAAGATCCTCGACGACGGCAATATCTCGGCCGCCGACCAGCTCGCCTGGCGCGAGGCGGTCGAAAAGGCGCTGTCGGCACACATTGCAGCCGGCACAGTGCGGCGGGACGAGCGGACCGCATCGCAGATTGCCGGAGACGCCGTCCTGGGAAAGCCCGTAAGCCCCTCCTGATCAGGGATCATCTCAGGTCGCTGTACCGGATCGCCACCAACCCGAAGATGCTCGGCTGGTCGCCGGAAATGTTCTGGAAGGCGACGGCGGCGGAATTCGAGATGACCGTGGAGGGGCTTTCCGGGAATGTCCGTGGCAGACCGTTCATTTCGCGCGAGGAGGTTCGGCGCATTGCCGCAGAGCATGGCGTTCGCCCATCGCTGAAGGGCAGTCCGAACGCGCGGACGATCGGCAGTTGATCAGCTTGGTTTCACCTAGTCGTCAGTCTTGGCAATAATGATGCCGAGCGCCGCGCCGACGACGCCGAGGCCGAAGGAAATGGCGCCGACAATCTCATTCATTGCAGATTTCGCTGCGAAAGCGACAAGTACGCCGCCGAATACCTGAAGAAGGCCTAACACAAAGATCGCGACCGCCACGTTTCCACTCCGCTGCTGTTGAACGCAACAAGTTGCACAGCGTGAGTGGAAGTCAACTGGTGGACGCGATCTTATCCATAATTGAGGTCACCAATGAGCCGTCCCGACATTCCCGTCACGATCTCCGGTGATCCGAAGGGCTTCGAGTCCGCGCTTGCCCGGGTGCGGGCACTCTCGAAGTCGACGGCAACTGACGTCGTTGCATCCTTCGGCCGGATCAAGAACCTCGTGGCCGGCGGCGCCGGTCTCGTGACCGGGCTTGTCTCAGCGGCAAGCGTCACCGCATTGCGCGATGCGGCGAGCGCGATTGCTTCGATCGGCGACGAGGCGCGTCGGGCCGGCCTCGACGTCAAGAGCTTCCAGGAGCTGAAGTTCGTCGCCGAGCAGAACCGTGTCGGCGTCGACGCGCTGACCGACGGCATCAAGGAATTGAACCTGCGGGCCGACGAATTCATCGTCACCGGAGGCGGCTCGGCAGCAGAGGCCTTCCAGCGCCTCGGCTACTCGGCCGAGGACCTGAAGGGGAAGCTCGAGGATCCGGCCGATCTCTTCACCGAGATCATCGGTCGGCTGGGCGAACTCGACAAGGCGGCACAGATCCGCATCATGGACGAGATCTTCGGCGGGGCGGGTGGCGAGCAGTTCGTGCAGCTGATCGAGGCGGGCGAGGGGGGCATCCGCGACACCATTCAGGCCGCGAACGACCTGGGCATCGTTCTTGACGAGCAGATGATCCAGAAGGCTGCAGACGTCGACCGCAAGTTCAACATGCTTGCGACGACAGTCGGCACGAAGTTGAAATCCGCCATCGTCTCCGCCGCCGACAGTCTGGCGGAATTTATCGACGGTTTTCGCGATTTCCAAAACCAAATGAACAGCACGCTTCAGGGCAGGCAAGCCGAAATCGGCGAGCGTCGGCTCGAGATCGAGAATGAAATTCTCAAGAAGAAGGAGGCGCAGGCTCGACAGGACGAAAAACTTTCCGATGTCGCCAGGAAGCTTGGATTTGAGAACAGCAAGAACGCCAATCTTGCCGGCTACACCGGGCAGCTAGAAGCCCTGAAGAAAGAGAGCCGGAAACTCGCCGAAGAAGAGGCGAAGATCGTTAACATCCTGAGCGATCGCCTCAAGCCGATGAACCGCCCAGCCGAGAGGACCTGGACGCCGATCCCCACGGAAGAAAAAGGCGGCGGCCGGTCCAAGAAAGTCTCGGAAGCCGAGAAAGAAAAGAAGGCGATCGACGACGTGATCGCGTCGCTGCGCGAGGAGTTGGCGATCATCGGCCTCACCGACATCGAGCGGGAGCGCACGATTGCGCTTCGCGAGGCTGGGGTGGAGGCGACCTCGCAGGAAGGCCAGCAGATCTCGGTGCTCATCGACGAGAAATACCGCCAACTCGCAGCTGAGGAGGCCTTGGCCGAGCAGTATGAGCGCAGCGAGGAAGCGGCCGAGCGAATGGGACAGGTCCTCGACGATCAGCTGATGCGCATCGTTGACGGCAGCTTCGACGCGAAGGAGGCGATCGCGGCGCTGCTGATGGAGATCATCAACGTGCAGACGAACGGGAAGGGGCTCTTCGGGTCGCTGTTCAGCTCGATCTTTGGCGGTGGTAGTGGACTGAGCTCCAGCTTCGTGCCGACCACAACGCTCGGTGACTTCCTCGGCTATGGCGGTGCGCGCGCTGGCGGCGGTGATGTTTCTCCCGGGCGCATCTACCGGGTGAACGAATATGAGGACGAGTTCTTTGCGCCGACCAGCCACGGCCGGATCATCGCGCCGAGCAAGCTGCCGGGCGCCTCGGCAGACAGAGAAGGCGGCGGCGGGCGGACCGTCGTTGAGATCGTACTGAGCAAGGATTTGTTGGCCAGCATCCTAGAGCAGACCGGCGACCAGACAGTGCGCATCGTGCGCAGCAACGAGGAAGCCCGGGCCAACTATCGCCAGAATGGCGGGGAAGATTTCTGATGGCGTTTCTCATTTCTCTCCCGAGCGTGGTTTACGGCCAGGTCGCGTTTGATCCGGTTCGCATCCGCGATACCAACCGCATGGAGGGCCGCCGCACCGAGACGGCCTATTCGGCGACGCCATACTGGGCCGCGTCCTATTCCGCATCGAAGCTGACCACGGCCGAGGCGGCGCTGTTCGACGCCTTCAACATGGACGCGAATGACGGCGGTGTAATCGCAGGCTACGATGCGCACCGGCCGCGGCCGATCGCCTATCAGGGCAGCAACCCGCTTTCCGGCGTGAAGGCGGGCGGCGGGGTATTTTCTGGCGACGCGGCGTTGCAGTCGGTAACTGACGCTAACACCATCGTCGTCTCGGGCCTGCCGGCCGGCTTTAAGCTCGGCCTCGGGGACTATGTCGAGGTGCGGAAATCGACCTTCGTGCGATCGCTGCACCGGATCACTTTGGCCGCGACAGCAAGCGCAGCGGGCGTCGTGACCCTGAAGATCCGCTTCGGTCTCGACCTGCAGGTGTTCACCCTGCCATGCAGCGTCCATTTCGAGAAGCCATCCTGCATCATGGAGATGGATGCGGGGAGCTTCAGCCTGCCGAAGACTTGGCCGAACTATAATGTCCAGTTTACCGCAACGGAGCTTTTCCTCTCATGAGCGTGCTATCTCCCGAGGTCGAGGACCTGGTCGAGAGCGGCGAATTCGCGATACTCGATCTGATCCGCTTCGATCTGCCCGGCAAAACCGTCGGCTATCACCGCGGTGGCCGCAAGTTCACCTATAATGGCTTGCTGTACCTGCCGAACCGGTATCTCGAGCCCGGTGACCTGGTGAGCGCCGTCGGCGTGGCCGTCACCACGCGCACCGTCGTCTTCTCCAACATTCCGGTGGCCGATCCTGAGGATGCGGTCGCGAGGATCGAGGAGTACAACTACCAGAACGCGCCGGTCATCATCACCTCGCTCGCCGGCGAGCCGGGCAGCAGCAACGTCGTCGGGGTGCTGGTCTCGACCATCTACGAGATCGACCAGGTGCGCTACAACGAGGGTGCAGTCTCAGGCTCCGAACGAACGCTGACGATGATGATCGACCTGCAGCCACCGGGACGCTCGGCGCGGGGCTCGACCGGCGTCAAGCGCTCGCAGGCCGAGCAGCAGTTCGACAATAATCCTGTTGACACGGGCCTCGAGTTCGTGGCGACGAATGCGACCATCCCCGAGGAATGGGGCCAGGTCTCGCGCTGATCTCGATCTAGATAAGCTGCCTCCGCAGGCCGGAGAGGTCGATTGCGCTTCGGCGCGCTTCTCCGAGATCGGATACCGCCATAGTGTCCACTCAAGCGTGGCGGACACTATGCACACC
>Ga0315914_1010106_pt1 | contig 11850 bp, 7 predicted proteins | sample MpolenodulesMG_FD_203920 | JGI IMG/M metagenome (GOLD analysis project Ga0315914, IMG submission 203920) | Medicago polymorpha root nodule microbial communities from Los Angeles, California, United States - elongated nodules | ecosystem: Host-associated > Plants > Roots > Nodule | place: USA... | reverse complement strand
CCCAAAAGATGAAGGAAATGATCTCATGAGTGTTGGTCAGTGTGGCACAATCATGGTCAGCCCCTCCCTATATTATTAGGCCATTAGCCACTTTCCCACGTGCCAACCTGCCCTTAGCGTGGCCTGAGTTGCCAAATGCTTGTTTAGAAAGTAGCTCTTTTTAATTTTAATCTCTACGTACGGGACATGCATCAAGCCCTACCAAAAAGCTACGATAAAATTATAAAAAATGCTAAATATTTTTAGAGCACGGTATTTTATGCATCAAGCCCTATATTATTCAAGACAAAATTACGATAAAATAATTTTTCAAGACAAAATACTATTTTATGTATTCTTAAACAATATCATTAAGTGTAACAAAAAAAAAACAGTATTCCTAAACAATCTCATTAAGGCATTAAGCACATAACTCTCATTTTCTCTTTCTCTCAAGATATATATCTGTATAGAGTGTACATCAAACATTTTTCATTTTTATAAACATGTTATGTATCCAATATGACTTGACATACAAATTAAAAAAGAAAAAGCAAAATCAGTATATCATATTTTACGGAAGTTGTATTTTTTGGGTCGAAATATGAAATATGTCTTTAATTAAGTAGGCTAATATGCCAAAATGGACCTTATATTTTTAAACATGTTAGATTTGGATTTCTACAAAGCTTAGTTTAACGACTCAACCTACTCTTTCCGTTGTCAATCATAAACAAATTTTAATTTTTTTATTCATTTAATTAATGATGTATATGATTTATATCATATACATCATTAATTAAATGAATAAAAAAAATTAAAATTTGTTTATCATTGATAACAAAGAGAGTACCTGCACCATATTTACCGGAATGTGCTACAATTACCTTGGAAAAAATCAAGCATATCATTATCCCTATAGTTATAACCACTTATTTTGATTTTTTTTACCAAAATTATTACTATGACATATTATTATTTTTTACTTGCTTATATGGCCGGGACTCTTGTCACTCAAATCAGTTACATGTTGGTTATAAGTTTAATTGATTTATAACACCTCACTAAAAGTTCATATTAATTCCCCTGGAAAAAAGTTCATATTAATATTAAAGTGGTTCTGAATACTACTTATGTTACAACAAGTCTACAATGTGTTAGAGGCTTCTATTAAAAAACTCCAAATGATTTTACCAAACTTTATGTTTCGTACTTGGATAAAGATGACAATTATCAAAACCTTGTTCAATGTTTAATGATATTTGATCAATAAAACAACTTTTTGAAAGAGAATTCACTTTAAATAGCTGCATGCATGTATATTTTTTTTTTCTTCCCTTTTTTTTTAAAATAAATAAATAATTGCGTGTACATAAATATAAATAGGATTGTTTGGTAAATTTTTTTTTTTTGATAGGATTGTTTGGTAAAATTGCGTGTACATAAATATAAATAATTGCGTGTACATAAATATAAATAGGATTGTTTGGTAAAAAAAAATTTTTTTGAAGAGGATAAAATGAAATATATTAACACATGAAAACGTTATTCCCGGCACAAGGTGTACCAAGGAAAAACAGCAATGTCTGAACAATTAATTACAATGGGAAACAGAAACAAGAAAATAAATACAACTTGAAAGAAGCTATTATTAGCCTATGCCCAAAATGGTGAACGGACTAAGCCACCAGCCATGAAAATTGAAGGGAAGAGTAACGTACTTCTCCTTCAACCACATATAGGAGATGACCTTGATCCTATCAACCACCTGAAGAACGGGGCTTTCAGAGCCTTTAAACAACCTATTGTTTCGTTCCTTCCAGATTTTCCAAACTGTTGCATACCATATAACCTGTAACAACGAACGCCGCGTATTCCCAATTCCACCGATGTAGCTAAATTGGTGGAAATGATCAGGCACATAATAGGGGTTGGTCACCGAGACACCAATCCAACTGTAAATCGAATGCCAAACTGAACCCAAGATATTACAATGTAAAAATAAATGAGAAGACGATTCGACTAGGTCACACCCTGCCACACACGTCCTAGAATCATGGTTAATAACACCACGCCGGAGAAGATTGTCCTTTGTAGGCAACCTATCCCGAAATAACCGCCAAGCAAACAACACCACCTTGAGGGGCACATCCTTATGCCAAATCGAAGCAGCATCAACAGAAAGATAACATCTAATTCGTTGGGCCTAGATATATGTTGAAAGGAGAGTATGAGAATAAGGGCCCGTTTGTTTCAGATTTTTTTCAAAAAAAATCTATTTTTTCCTAAAAAAAATCACTTTTTCATTTTTAAGTGTTTGTTTAAAATTTTTAGAAAAATCATTTTATCAAAAAAAAATCTATTTTGACCCTAAAATGAAAAGCTATTAGGATTAGCTTTTCTCAAAATCTATTTTTTCAACAACAATGAGATAACACATGTGCATGTTAGAACTCATTTTTTTAGATTTTTATGGATAGTAGGCAAACACAAATAACTTCAGATTTTTAAAGCTGAAACAAACGTACCATAAATCATATTATTATTATTTTTTCTCTATGAAAAGAGCGTACTATTTCTGTTATTTATCTTATTTATATAGCATACATATGATTTAATTTTTAAAGAGACCAAATATGTTTTAAGAGTATACAATTGATTCTAACATATTTCGATATTTTTTAATATTAATTGATTTCATCTTCAAAATTGATTTTACTTGAAGCAAAAATCAGAATTAATTTTACACAATTCACTCACTAAAAATCAATTATTATCACTTCCAAACCAAACATACATTAGCATAATTATTTATACATAGGTTTTTATCTCTCACTAGTCACTTCTCCTTCTCCACCAAGGCGCACGTGCGACTGTAATAATTATTACACACATCATGTCATCTCTGTAAAAGAAAAGGAAAAGTCAAAATCCATTAAAATATTCAGAGAAACCAAAAAGATGATAGTACAAGCTTTTCACTATATCAATTTTCAAACACATCCCATCCCATCCTGATAACGCGATCCGTTATTTTCCCTCCTTTTTCCCTTTTCGTAACGGAATTCCCACGCTTTAAACTCCTTCTCACCACCCTTTCAACTAAATTACTCTTTCGCCCTCCTTCATTTTTAAACTAGATTATTAGCTTAGTTTTTTTAATTGGAAGTAATTAGATAATTTTAACTCTAATTCTTTGCGCTATCAACTTACAATACTCCTCTAAAAAAACTTACAGTACTATTTTTGTTCCAAAATAAAAATTGTATTTTATGTTAAAATTTGATTCTTTTATATTTTGTGTGCGAGTTTGAAGGGGAAGGGAAGAGATGGTTTGAGAAAAAGGAAGAAATAAGTTGAAGAAATAGAGAATATTGGGAGGAGAGGGCTTTAAAGATTTACTTTTCTTCAAAATATAAAATTCTCTTCATCCGATGTAACTCAAAAATTGTATTTGAGGAGAATTTTGAAGGGAGTTTGAGAGAGTTTATATAAATTCTTTAAATTTAATCTATACTATAATATTCTTAAAATTAAAAATATATTAATCATAAACATTAATTTATCACATACTCTTTAAAAGAAAAATGAAAGTTTTCTCAATTTCCCCCTATATTTTTCACCCCCAAAGCCATTAATTCATTTCCCTCCTCTCTAGACTCTCAAACAAAGCCTTAGAAAGTTTTCGTGACATATAATTTAGAAAGTTATTTTTCATAAACAAAATATAGAAAATTCTTGGAGAAAAGAGAATATACAACGTCGATATAAATAAATAGTACACTGATATATTTTATTTTGTTTTGATAGAATGTATTAAATAATTTATTGTTATTTTTAAAATGGAGTAACAAAATAAAACTGTGTGCCAAATATGTTAAATTATTTTTGATATTTAATGTCATTGTGTGTTCATTAATGATGCACTCCACTAAACTCATGCTCTTATTTATTTATTTTTTTTGACAAATCTCACGCTCTTATATACAGAGAAAAAAATGCTTAATATATTGCACTACATATTTTTAGGTGTATTTGATTTAAGGTAAGAAATTATATTCTTTGGAATGACATTTCTAGGTATAATAATTTAAAGAATAACATTCCTACACATGTGTTTGGTAAAAATTTAGATTTTCTTGGAATGTTTTAGAAGTTAATTAATTAAAAAATTAAAATTTCCAAAAATTTAGATTTTCTTTAAGCATGGGAATAACAATAGAAGAAATCATGTGTAAATAACATTCTTGAGAACATAACATTCATGGGAACAAATATTCAAAACTTGAAACAAACATGATAATGTTGCATTTCCAATCTCACATTATCCAGAATCATATTACAATCATTGAAACAAACACACCCTTAGTGATATATTTGTGCGTGCACGCTCACTCATTTTTAATACGTAAAATTATTGCAGCGGAAATTTAAGAATATCAACACGAGTCAACCAACCTTACTTCAACTTGTTCCGTCATTAATCTGTCTGAAATGGGGTTGGACAGACCAACTAGATGTATATAGTTGAAAACTTCACCTCCACTTTTTTTTGTGTCATCGCCCTTTTTTTTTGACCCGATGAGCCAATCTTTCCCATTCCTTTTTTAGAAGGTTAGATGAGGCATACTAAACAATAACGACAAATTCAAAATTACAACTCGCTCTATAAAAAATGACAAGTTAAATGGATCGATTGACGCGTCCAATCCATTTTGTCATCCTTATGTAGTTTTGCCTATTATTTAGTCCGTTGTTATTTAGATCTGATGAGCCAATCTTTCCCACCCTTTTTTAAAGGGTTAGATGGGACGAACTAATCAACAACGATAAAATCAAAATTACAACTCACTCCATAAAAAATGACAAGTTAAAGAGACCAATCAACATGTCTAACCCATTTTGTCATTTGTGTTCAATTTTGCTTATATTTCTTTTAGTAATTTTACCAACATCATTTTTTATAGATCGAAAACTCAACAATACAAAGAAAATAAGGCATTCTCATTGTGTGAAACCCCCAAATAAAATAAGATTCAACTGAGATTGTGAAAAGTCCACATCTTCTAAATATTCACGCTATTTGCACCAAACTTATTCAATACAAAAAAAACATTTACTTTTGCCGATAATTTAAACTCAAAAGTCAAAACTATCATGATTTACTATTATTATTTTTTACAAAAAAAAAAACTACAACACATTATTAATCATATAAATAAAAATAAAATATTAGACTAATAGGAAGGGTGAAGTAGTAATTTCGCAGATCATGGTGTTTATATATTGGTTCCCGCTACGGGGTGTTGAGTCCATAACTCGTCCTTCAATTTCATTTCATTCTTACACAGTTGAAACACTTTCCTTCTCCCAATTCTCCTTCTCCTTTCTCTCTCAAATGGAAAATCAACTCAACAAAGAACTCAACCTTCTCCCACCACCTCGCTCCGATTCATCCCTCCTCCGTTTCCGATCATCATCAAAAACCGATCACAGAGCTCCATCACTCGACCTCCACCTCTCAATCAACGTCGGTCCACCATCCATGCTAATACACGACGGTGTAGAGACGCTGAAATGGGAAGCGGCGGAGCAAATCCGCCTCGCCGCGATGGAAAAGGCGTACGCCGAGAGAGTTAGAGAGTTAACACGGAGGGAGATGGAAATGGCGCAGTCAGAGTTCGCACGTGCGAGACAAATGTGGGAACGTGCGAGAGAAGAAGTTGATAGAGCTGAGAGAATCAAAGAAAGAGCAACGAGACAGGTTGATTCTGCTTGTATGGAGATTACCTGTCATTCTTGTAGGCAGAGATTCAGACCGGCTTCTGTTGTGAACTGTGAACCCTAATATTAATCTTAATCTCTCGAGTCGGATATGACTACGATCAATTCAGAGCTTCGTTATGCTTTCACTCTTTTGATTCTCTTAACATATCTTTGTTTAGAAAAAAATAACTCGATCAATATTTTAATTAATTAATTAACATGTTTTTTTTTTTTTTGGTTTGGATTGTGATGTACTGGACCCATATGGTTTGTGTGAAATAATTGGCTAATTAATTAATTTCGTGATTGAGTTAGTTACTTAGAAGTGCCGTGTTGTATATGTAAACGTTTCATCTCAATTTGGTTCATTTTCATGTTTTGTTTGTGAGTTTCTCTTTCTGGTTAATGTTACATGGATGGATCAAAATATCCAGAATTGAAGAATGAAGATGTGGTAGTAGTACCTGATGGATCAACATGATTTGTTGTGAAATTTAGATAAACTTGTTATATTATGTATATCCAAACATGTAATCGAGATATCATCGGACATCTGGAGCGTGACCTGATAATGGTAATATGGTAGCAAGTGGTCTACCAAATTTTAGATAGATTTTAATATATTCTTAAAATTTTACAATATCAACTTTTAAAGTGAGGTTTATCGACGACTTATAAACATATATTCATGTCATGTAAGAGACTTTTAAAAAATTTAGTCTTCCCTTCCATTTAGATTTTCTCTTTAGGCATATAAGAGCTATGAATTAGGTGATCCCCTTGCCAATGGGACCTTGTTGTATTGGGATTGGATTTGTTCTTTCATTAAAAATTAATGAGACATATATTGCTTATATTATCTTCGGTCTAATTAATTAGAATTAGAACTAGAACGTGAGGTTGTGATCAATATTAGCAATAGTTATTTTGTAATGTCCCAAACATGAAACATGGGATGGAAACTGATCGAGAATAATTTAACAGGATGTGGACAGTAAACATATACGTGGTGAAAAGTTGGGGATTTCGATAACGAAAGAACAAATGAAACAGAACAAAAAACATAGTAATAGCACCAATCACACACATAAATATTTAGCTGTATCCACTTGTATTCAACTTCTTAACTTTTCCTCATTCACAAACCAAACACCCACTACCCCTGTTTATCTAGGATATGATTTTTTTGACTAAAAGCATCGATATCAAAACAGTGATCGAACAGTACTCGTGTGTTCCTTTTCAAATACGTTGCAAGACTAGATTTAGCTTCATATGTCAGCAACTTTTCTTCACCCTTAAAGTTTAGATTATGAGAAATAAATTACACAATTAATGTCGGCATAAATTTATAATAAGATTTATATATTTGCATTTATAAACGTGTTACCTTGGAATAAAAATTCCAGTTATGCCAAGTATTGTTTGTAAGTAACGTAACACTCAGTTACAGCTAAAACAGGTGAAGAGTGTGTGATGATACAATAATACATAAGTCACACTTTGATTCTATTATGAACTTAAAAAGTATCTAGTGGGCACATATCATAGACTTTGTGAAAAAGTTCATCTTAGAAACGTTAGGAAGGCATGAGGTCGCAATCATGATGACCTAAATAGATTTAGATTCCACACAAATGTGTTACACAATAATTAAATTAATTTTAAATTAAGTCTAATGAAATAAATTATTTAAAGATAATTTGGTAAAGATGTGTAACGTGAGCCAATATATTTTAAATCCAATGACTTTTGTCAAGTAGTCTAGTGGTTGAAGATCACACATATTAAACGTGGAGAAATGAGGTATCTGAGATTCAAACGCCGACTTCTGCATATATTATGTAATGTCCCTATCAACTGAGCTAAACTCGTAAATATTTTTTAATACTAGAGATCTTAATTTAACTACATATAATCTATTTTATTACACCTTACGAATTGGCTTACTAACTACTAGTGGTACCAACGTACAACTGCACAACTTGCTTCAAAAGAAAGCTATTTCATGTTATCCATTTAATAAACATCAATAGTATTTGCACGTTATTCATATGATATGATGGTAGTTATATATATTTTTTCAAATGATAAAAAAGAAACATACATTCTAATCAAGAATCTACAAATATAATATCTATATATTATTGCATATTTATACGGGGACAACCTGAGAACTATGCATAATAGTATATATTTTGTCAAAAAACTTGAGAACTATGCACTAATAGTATATATTGATTTTTTTTAATTTTTTTAAGAAAACACTGTTAGTGAATAATGCTCTTTCTCTTATGATAAGGTATATAAATCAGCATCATTTAATTCAAGTATACCCTATAGGCCTATATCATCATATTATAGAATCCGTAATTAACACATCAAAATCAAATCTTTGTATGTAGCTGACACTACAACTTGAATTATGAATTTCTCACGAAGCTTCAAAATCAGCAGAACATGATAGAGTATAATCAAAGATAACTAAATATATCAACCAAAATGAGTACATGTTCTTGTCCACTAGGAAAACTAATGTTCTTTTAGGGTCTTTCTCTATATGGATAAAAACTTGAATATCAACCACATAAAAACAATAATGTAGTATGAATCTTAACTTAGTTAAAAACATAAACCATATCACCATCATATGCATGAATAATGATCGATAAAACCGTACTCCGACATATGACCTGCTAAAACGCAGTTAAATTGTCTTTTATATTTTATTTGGTTACAATCATAGAAATGCTAGAACAATCAATCAATTTCCGTTCAGAAAGTTGAAAGCACGATAAAGATGTAGGACATGTATATACTGATCCATCAAACTAGTCATCATGATAAAACCTTAACATTTGTCTTTTCAGTTTGTCCTCATATAATTGTCAAGTGATACTGTTTATATATTGCTGGAATTGTGGAGAATCATACACATATCTATTATCAAATAATTTATATGATGCTTACATGCATGAACCATCATATATAGATAAAGATACATCCTTTCTAATTATTTCACAGTTGATAACTATGACAAACAAATCTTCATCGGCATTGCAGGGATATGCAGTGCACAACACACAACAGGAGAATCCACATTGATATGTTAGAATGCAAAGGAGTATTTAATATATATATATATATATATATATATATATATATATATATATATATATTTATTTATTTATTTTTATTTCATGAATATATGGATTGACAGCGATTTAATAAAATCACGTTGCCACCATAACATTTTTCAAAATCGTGACGGCTCATTGTGATTTTGATATTTGTTAAATACATTCCACCACAAAAGATACATATTTCAATGAAAATGTAGCTTATCATTTATAGGTCAGTAATTATTAGTGTATAGTCAGAATCACTATAAGATTCACAGAAACAAAATTTGTAATTTTGTTGAAGTTTTAAAGTGTAGTTTTTGTCGGATGAATTACAATAACACACTATAATTCGGTCAAACTTATCAACTATGCAAACGTACAAATGAATTAATTTATAGCTACAATTCAAACTAGTCAATCATCTTGGAAATGAAAGGAAAGAAAATAATGAATGTTGATCTTATCATGTGAAGATTTCAGGTTGAGGAAAGATGTTCAGAGTGACATAAAGGAAGAAAACATTTCCAAAAATGAGGGAACCGTTTTCAACCTCTATCTTGGCTGGGAAGATGAAAAGGAAAAAATGGAATGGAATGATATGAAGATTGTTCAATCAAATCACTTAACCAAACAAGGAAAAAGGTGTCTAGCTTCCCAAAGTGTAGGAAAGTTCAGATCTGTAACACTAAAAAACTCTTCTAGGGTGGATGCTGAGAGCAAATGCTCATGTGTCGACCATAAATTGTCAGTAAATCGAATTATCAAAAGGCAAAAGGTGTCAGTAAACAAATTTTTTTACTGAGCAATAAGTAATTTGGATATTCATGTGAGGATGGTTTAGATCAATTTTAAGATAAAAAATCATTAGATTCAAAGATTAAAATACACTTGGTTTAGTTGGACTTGTGTTAGATGACTCCTTTAAAATATATGGTTCAACTAAATGTGATTTAGTTTGTACCAATTTCCGTTTGACCTAAATTCTAAGATGCGATCATACAAGTACCAATGCACCAGATTCTATCAGAACTCTGCCATTAAATTTGCTTGAACATAAGTAGAACAAATGTAATTGTAAAATGCACTATTAATATGATTGTAAACCAGTTTGAGCCAACATATAATGATTGATCATGTATAATACATATAAAACAGTAAAAATATAGATTAAATCAAACTAATTAATAAGTATCATTAAAAAATTAAAATAAACAAATAACAGATTAATGAAATAATTGTAAAAAGAGTATTATTGCAATATCTCATTCAAAAAATTAAAATTAAAATTAAAATTATGCATTTAGTTTTGATTAGATTTGATCCGATTTTAAAAGAGGAATATGAAATCCGATCCAATCCGGACAACTTTCACAGAAAGGCACTCAATCATATTCCATTTTATATGATTTTCCACTTTTTTTAAACGAGTTTGCAATTTTTGATTTGGATACGAACACCCTTACTAGAAGAGAGATTTCTCACTGCACACTTTACATTATTGGATTACAAGTATTTGATGGAATTATTAAGGGTGTTCATATCCATACAAAGAATTTATAAATTTAGAGATTTTTAAGAAAATGCTATTTTGTTTTGTCTATCGTAATAAAAAGGAAACCTACCTTTTTAAAATAAAATTTCTATTAAAAATGATTTTTAAGAGAATCTATTAAAAACAATTTATGGTTAATAATGGTGGTTGAGTTTAACAAAAGAGGTCAGACTTCACAACGAGGTGAAATAAAGTTTAAATCAAACTATAAGAGATACTTACTTTTAATATGTGAGACGTCTCAAATAAGACAACTCTATTGAAAAACAAAAAAGTCACATTAAATGTTATTTTTAGAGTATTTTTTTCGATTCTAACTTTTTTGAATACGGTAAATAACATGAATGAAAGCTTTTAAAGTGATTTTTTAAATTAAAAGAGTTGCAACAAACAAGCTTTATATCTCTATCAAAAAGAAAGAAAGATATGTTGCATATATAGAGACAGAGAAAGAGGGTTGGGATCTTCATTTATCAAATTAGTTTATCGAAATCAACATCGAAGATAATTAAACATAAGACTTTAAGAGGAGGATATTTCAAAGTTCCAAAGAAATATGTAAAAATTTGTTTTATATTACTATCCGGCTGAACTTTACATTATTGCAGTCTCTCTTCCCATGACATCTATAAATATATTGAAGGCCGAAGAAATTGTATGCCATCCCATCTCAACAATCATACCTCCACTCCACTAAACTGACTCTTCAATTGTTGTGAGTCTAATGCCCAACCTTCTTGGACAGTAGTGAGGTGGCAATTAGATTCTGATTTTAAATAGGAAAATGCTAACCGGTGCCTCCGGGACACTGGTTAAGGATACTAAAAAGGGAAATTATATAGTAATTATTGCATTGAAAACTGTGTAATTAATCCATAAATAAGTCAACAAAATTTCCTTCTATGGTAATAAATTCCTTTTTTTGTATGCTTAACCAGTGCCCTGGAGGCATCGGTTAGCATGACCCTTTTAAATATGATAGTAAAGTTTTCTTAGTTTGTTTCATTGGACCATGTATATTTATGTGATAGTGGTATTAATGATTGTCACAACTTACTGAACAATATATTTTATGTATCCATATCTGACATTCTTATCTTTGCTATTATGCTTAGCTTTGTGCCATTTTAACCAAATAGAAATGAGCATAGGATTCTTACTGAAATATTGTCCTTCTCAACATGAAAATGTTATCCTAAGGTATTTGCAAATGAACTTTTAAGACATCAATCTTTGACAAGTTATCTACCTTATTCTGTATTTCAGCATCTTTCAATTGTGAAAAGCTTTTGATGTTGGAAAAGATTTCTGATCACCCATTTTAAAACTGTTTGTTACAGTATTTTTATGAAAAAAATCACTTATTTTTTATTTTGTTTTTAAAATAATAAAATTAAAAAATTTCATCATTTATTACATAGTTTTATA
>Ga0315914_1010104_pt1 | contig 11852 bp, 5 predicted proteins | sample MpolenodulesMG_FD_203920 | JGI IMG/M metagenome (GOLD analysis project Ga0315914, IMG submission 203920) | Medicago polymorpha root nodule microbial communities from Los Angeles, California, United States - elongated nodules | ecosystem: Host-associated > Plants > Roots > Nodule | place: USA... | reverse complement strand
AAAAGAGGGTGAGAAGAATAAAGCAAAATCGACGGTGACATGGCCCGAAATTAAATGTGATGGTTCCGTAAAAAAAAGCAATTTGAAGGTGTCAGTCTACAATCATTCCAGGTTGAGGAGGAGCGGAAGGACTTGTTACTTTGGTCCTTAAACAAAAGCAGGTGCCCTAGGGACTGTCGAGGATAACCCAATTGACTTATGTGACAAGGAAGATGATTAAAAGTAATGACTTGTAATGTCTAGTTGTTTTGAATATTTTTTTTTATGTTTTTTTTATATGATGCACATTTTGATACATTTTGGTACTTTGAATAAAGTTGCGTATTGAATAAATTTTATTAAAGTTGCATATTGAATAGATTCGAATAAAGTTTCACAAATACACAAAATCAATTAAAAAATACACAATTTTATTGAGTTTTAATTTCATCTACATTACATTACATTCTCCCTAAATATGTGGTATCATCATGATGTTAGGTTTAAACTAAATTCTTGAAAGTTTGCTCAAAATGTTGCTATTGAAGTGTCGTAGAGATTTGCAACTTTCTTTGAAAATTCAAAAGAATGAAGAGAACACATGTATCATACCAAATTAACTTTATAGGTTATCACATTGAATCCCTTCATAAAGGATGAGTCATCATAGAAAGGAATACATTCCAAGAGGTTGCTTTGAACTTAATCTTACTGACATGCCAACTGACAAGTTTCAATTGACAGAGGAGCACGATCAAGCTCAAAAGAACCTCTTAGAGGTGCATTCCCTTATGTTACACTCATCCTATACGAAGGAATTCGATGTGAAAACCTATAAAATTGATTTGCTAGAATACATGATGTGTTCTCTTCATTCTTTGACTTTTCAAAGAATCTGCAAATCTCTACCCTAAGTATACGCCACTTCAATACCAACATCTTAAACAAACTAACAAGAATTAAACTTAAATTCCAACAAAATAAAGACAATACATAATAATGATGCTACCTAAACATAATTTTTTGGTAGAATCAAACTTTTGAGAATATCTTCAGGCGATCTCAACAACGTAGCTTTCAACTCAATTACCGAGAACATGCGTTCCTGATAATATCTGGAGAACATGCTCCTGACATAGTCATTGTCTGTTAGCATTATCTTTTCGGTCTGCAAATAACTGGGACGTGCACACTGAAGGTCATCCACTCTCCTTGTATCATTATTATGTCCTTAAATAACTGGGTTGAGTCCTTAATTAATTTCATTCAGTTGATCCTTCATATCCTTTAGTGTGATATCGACTCGGACCTTGAATAAATGACGGTTTTCACCGATGAACGTATTTGAGCTTTAACCAAATTGTCCATTGTTTCAGATCTACACCATAAGAAATTAAACAGTCAATAAAAAACTCATTCAAATATTTCATCAAACACTTGGAAAATTATACATAAACCCTAAAACTCATAACTATAACATAAACATGGAAACATTTTAACAAAATTAATCAACTTACATCTACTCTAAAAATGAATCACAATATCTTACTTGTAAATCTACTCAAAAACTAAAATTATAAAAATAGAAAAACACCAAAATATAAATTAACCTAAAACTTAAATTATAAAAAAAAATAAAAATAGCACTATGATAACTTACTTGTGATTTTGTTGAATAAATTTGGATGAATTTTGAAAAAAAAAATGAGAGATTGGGTGATTTTGCTAAAGATTTTGAGAGAGATTGATAGTTGATAGTGAATGAGAGATAAGGGAAGAGCGAGTTCTGCCTGAATTTGTATCAGGATCACAGCGGCAGTTTACTACCGCCGATTAGTTACTTCGACAGTTAATTGCCGAGAGATATTTCAGTCTTTTTGTGGTGTTATTCAGCCTTAACACAAATGTGACAACAATTTTCAAAATTAAAACTAAAAGGGCCAGAAAAGAAAAGTCCCAAGTAGATAAGCTTTGGACATTATATCAGTATATCATGAGAATTGCTCTATAAACTCTAGTTTTGCTCAAAAGTCCCTCGATTTCTCATGTTGTAACTTCCAATTGAGTTTTCTTTCCATCAGCTTCTGATTGACTAATTTAAGGGATTGAACAACCTGAAGGACGTGTATAGTAACTTTGATTTAGGCTTAATTGCAGTTTTGGTCCCCCTATTTTCACTATTTAAAAAGACCGATCCCCCTATCTTAAAATTCGACAGTTTTGGTCCTTCCATAATATTTTTTAACTATAAAAATGTGATGTGATAAATTTTAAATGTCGTGGAAAAAGATCAACATCGATGAAATTGTAACAAAATTTTCTTGAAAACTTCATTTAAAACATATCATATCACAATATTTTAGACAAAATATTTGATAGAGTGATCAAAAGTATCGAATTTTAAAATAAGAGGACCAATTTTATAAAATGATGAAAATAGGGGAACCAAAACTGTAATTATATCATTCTATTTTATATATGCAGAATCAGGAGTCAAGGAGCGACGTTGAAGGAATACTAGTTTTATTTTTTATAAAAAAAAAAAAAAAAAGAGAGAGCAATGGATCGATATCAGATTTTTAGATAAGTCGTAGAGGACTAGTTTTTTTATAAAAAAATAATCTTGTGTAAAATCATGGAAGCCTCAAGATTATTTAGAAAAAAAATGTACATATTCAATCATACTAAAAATACTCCGGTCCTCTTAACCAATAAATAAATAAAAAATACTCCAGTCCCAAGAACTTATAGTTTAATTGATAGAGACAACAAATTATAATATAGACATTGAGTTCGAACCCCGAATACCTCACCTATCATCTTAAGAGGTGACACAAATATAATAAGATAATGTTACAAAAGAAACAAAATATTTGATTAAAGAACATATAAAAAGATTAAATTTACATCTAATAACATTGATTCTTTGCTGAAAATAATAACATTGATTCTAAGCACAACTTTAAAATGTTACAAGAACATTTAATATCATGAAGTGCAAATTTGAACCCATAATCCCCACTTCACATTTAGTGTATGTGAGTTTCACGGTTAGATTTAGAAAAACATTGATTCTAATAACATAGTTTGTGGGGAAAATTCTTCTTTAGATTCATCTTCTCCAATTATTAATATACATATCTTGAAGGTGGTGGATGAGATTGAAAGTGGCGAGGACATAATAAGCAAGGACACTAGTTAAGTACTTAAAGAGCTGGTCGTTTACCAATTTTATTCGTTTAAATCCTTTATCATTTAAAACAGATATACTAATTTATTCTTCTTCTACTTTTTGTTAAAAAATAATGGCATGTTGGTGACTTGGCAGTAATGTCAACATTTTTTTTATTATTATCACGTAGTTACTTTAAAAGGAAATTATGAATTTTCTAAAAAAATATAAAATTCTAACAATCTTCATCTTTAACCCAAAATACTCATACCCATAAATCGAAAATCATAAAATTATAATGTTTTATTTTTGTTTTCATAAGAACTGGTAACAAATCTACATGAATGTATGTTTCAAGTTGATAGGTTCTTTCTTATATTGCATGAATAAAAAAAAATTAAAAAAGAAAGAAATAATTGTGAACCCAAATCATGTATGAACCCAATCGTCGTTGTAGAAGAAAAGTTTTTGCCCCAAATTGTTTACCACTTTTGAACTCGAAGAAGAAATGTCGAGTACGGTGACGAACAAGGCTAGCATATCATGTTGTCTTCGCCTCTTAGGGTTAATGTAGATCCTTTCAACACACTAGATTTTCTCAGTCTTTTCTCCTAAAATTCTTATTGGAAGTCACTGGGTCCTTCTTTTTCCCTCGCTCATTAGTAAAAGTATAAATGGAGCCTATTTGTTGAGGTATATGAGGTAGTTGAGAGGAGCATGATTGGGAGGTTTGCACAAATATAGATTGAATTGTTGGCATTGATGAGATCAGAAAAGGTCTGATCATGTCAAAAAGGGTCTCAAAGTGGATACTCATAATAGGAGAATTGAACTGGGGTCTTTCAAGTTGATGGACTTTCATCAAATGTTCATTACTAATGGTAGGTGGATTTCAAATGGAATTTGATTACAAGAATCATAATGAGATATTGTAAATTTCAAAAAATTTGACCGGTCAAATTATAATTTTTGGAAATTTTGAGGGGACAACTTACATTTTTTTGGAAATTTATTAGGCTCAAATTAAAAATTTTGGAAAATTTGATGACCAAAATTAGAAAAATTATAACAATGAAGAATTTTGAAATTCTTAACTTTTAAGTGTCATTTAAAATTTTCTAAATTTAACTTAACAAAATACTTCGTAAATTTCCATCATTTTGAAAATTCTTCAAATTATTATCTAAACAATGAAATTACATCAATGTATTTGAATTTCCACAAAACATTCTCCCATCCTAGCTTGACTTCTAGGCAATTCAAATGATTCAATTAAAATGTTTTCATTTCTCAATACTTTTGTTTGGATGGAGTAATAAAAAATTTCATTGTCATCATTTTTGGGCAACTTTTATAAATTTTAATTTTTTTGGGCCAAATTTGAAAAGTGAAATTAGGGGTCAATTTGTAAATTTAAAAAATTTGAGGGGGTCAAATTATAATTTTTGAAAAAAATAAGGGGTCAATTTACATTTTTTGGAAATTTATTGGGGTCAAATAGAAAATTTTGGAAAATTTGAGGACCAAAATGCAAAATTTGAAAAATTATAACAATGAAATTTTTTGAAATTCTTAACTTTTAGGTGTCATTTTAAATTCTCTAAATTTAACTGAAACAAAATATTTCATAAATTTCCATCATTTTAAAAATTCTTCAAATTATTATACAAACAATGGATTTCACTTCAAAGTATTTGAATTCCCCCAAAACATTACATTCCCTCGAAACATTCCACCATCCAATCCAAACACACTCAGGGGTTTTTCTTCCTTAAAGATTTCATCAAAGTAGAGGTTTTTAATGATGTTTGCAACATCAACCTCAACTTTTTGCATTTTTTCAACAGTAGCACGTTTTTTTAGAACCTTCTCCAATATTTGCTTCAAGCCTTTTCACATTGGAAATATGTTTAATCAGAACCTTATATGCACCTATATATTGCATATCTTCCTTAGATTGGCTTGACATTGTACCGGGATCCCGAAAACCAATCCAGTTCTTCTGGGCTTCTTTCACTCTTTTAGGTTCATTAGGGGTGTTATATATTTCAGTTTCCAGTTATTATGGTAGACATTTTTTCTATTTGATTTCATTTGAATTTATAATCCTTCAATATCATTACGAGTATGAGTATCAGAATTTATTCTTCACCTCAAAGGAAACTTTCTCTTCTTCTTTTTTCTCTTCAATTTGACTCTCATGGTCAATTTCTTTTCATCGTCAGTGACATAAAGGTCTTTAAAACCTCGGTTAGGTTCTTCCGTTTTCTCTCCTTCTTTTCTTTCTACTTTTTCTTCTTCAATCTTCTTCTTAGATTATTCGCCAACACTTACGAAGCTTTTCATATACTCTTCCAACAACAATGGCTCCTTGATAAGTATCATATTGAGTCTAATTTACTTATGTATTTCATGATATTTATTAACTTATTTTCTTGTATTTTCGCTTTATTTCCAACACAATTTTAAAAAGAATAAAAGAATGACGGGTGCAAGCAATGAGCTTAAAAGAGAAATATCCTCATTTTGCAAGGATTAATTAAGTTCAATATAAAAATCTAAGTTTATCATCAAAACAATAAAATTTACATAAAAAAACTATTATCCTTTATATTATCTCGAAAATTCTCTCATCCAAACACATTAGGGTCCTTATACCTTTTTCTAAAAAAAGAAGCAGGGGTCTTTATAATCTCCTGCATTGATGTTAAAATAAGAAACAAGTGATACGCAGATGCATAATTCCAAGTGATATACGTATTAGATCAAATACTATGATTTAATAAGAAACAATATGAGTGAAATTAAAATATAGAAAGAAAACAAAGTATATAGTGTAGCCATCAGGGTTTACAGCCAATTCTAGCATCCAGCAAATCAAAATAACAAAACCCTACAAAAGGACATCGTCGTTTGGTAGATCAACCTAATACATATAGATTAACAAGAAAACTACGATGCCAATAGAAAAGTTACTGTAATTAAATTAAATTAATCCTTCTTCTCAAGTATAGTCATGAATACACTACAAATAGTTCTTTTTCTTTACTTAATTTTTAGTGTTTCATTCCTAGGGGATACGCGTTACTTCAAAATTGTACAAAGACTAATGACTAATACTTTTGTTTTTGCTTTGGCAAATATGAAACTCAAATACACAACCTTAATTAAAATGTAAAATCTGAGTTTGAACCTGGATAAAAATGTGCAGCCTACCAACATAGGCATTGTCGCGGTGAAAGCAAAATCTACTCCCTTCATTTGTTTTTAGAAGAACTCTTACATGTGTAAGCACAAATATAAATAAAATTCATTTGTTTTTAAGTATCGTTTTTTTTTTCTTTTTACTCATAGCAAGATAACAAATAAATTTTGTTATTTTTCTATTTCCTATAATACTCAAAATTATATTATTTTATATATCATTTTTTTTTCATTTTCTATACTACTCTTAATCATTTATTATTATCTCAATTCATCTATTTGCTCTCTCTATAATAAATAATTGAGGGTATAAATCAATAATTAATGTTATATTGATCTTTGAAAATGAGAAATAAATAGAAACAAAGCTTTCTTTCAAATGCGACACGTAAAATGGAACTGAGATTTTTTTTTTGTTTTTGCGTTAACTCTCTGGTTCCTAGAGGAAATGGGCCCTAATAATCCAAAGATCACGTTTCCAAAATGGAATAATTTTTGGGCTCATCATAGTTTGTGTTTTTCAAACAGTGATTGGGCATGCGGTGGATTTGCGTGGATCACCTATACTCTTATGTGTTCAATTGTTGTTTCTAAAATTGTAAGGATATGTGTTTTTAATTTGGGTTTTCCCTTGGTTTGGACATTGTTATTTTGCTCGAAAGAGATGGCCCCGCATTTTGGATGTCTTTATGTCTCGAGTCAATTGATGGCTAATTGTTGTTGTCTTGTTTCATCACAGTGACTCGCTAGATCGTGGATCTCTTTTGTCTTTGTGGTCAGATTCATTCATTATTTCTCAAGAGATGAGTTCGATTCTCTTTAAGCTCGTCTCTTGCTTGATGCTCGTAGACTTTGACACACCACCTTTTATGCAATCTGGCGATGTGCCTCGTCTTAGGTTGCTAGGTTATGCTCGTTGTGTACACTCATTTTCTTTGCATTTGAGTTCATCTAACGGATTTATTTTGGGTTGTTTATGTTGGGTTTCATATCAATTATGTGTAGGATGGTTATGATTGTAACATTCTTTTAGGAACAATTGATATTTTTGTGTGGTGACTGGGTCAGATTCCTCCCACCCCCCAATAAAAAATCAAGATCAATGATAATCAAATATGAATATTTTATTGTTAAGAAAATCAATATCATAGAAAATTGTTGAGAAAAGTTGATACAAATCAAAACCGTTAAAGACAACCAAGTCTTCAACTTGTTGATAGTATCACTAACTCTTTCTTCAACCCTTGACCTTGGACCTCCAACATGAATCACCCAAGTTTTTCAATGTGATTATCCTTTGATACTCCTTAGTGAATGATCCTTTTGCGAAGCCGCACTTCCTACTTGATCTTCCAAAGCTTTCGCCAGACCAAGAATCCCAAACTGTAAGTGCTTGTCAAAAACCGCGCATATCAATTGAGGTTAATACCCTAAAAAATTTCTCATAAATCTCAACAAAAAAATATTGTACCTAATTTACAAGAATGTTTCCAAAATTGGACGTTATCGCTCTACCATTCGATTTCTACACCTAAAGTATCTAATCCTTATTTTAGCAAATGGTTGTAGAGAGATAGATTTATAGAGAGAATGTGAAAAGTGTATTTTTTTGTGAAAGATATGAATGAAAAGTACTTTATATAGTTGATTAGTAATAAGTGAAAATAGGTTAGTTGGTAAAATTCGTGACTATTCATTTTAGAAAGGAAAAAGTACCCAAATTTGACTAGCTTGTATCTACTCGATTGTTATTTTTATAGTGGAAGAGGGTAAGCTTAAATTGATTAAAGCTTCTAGATCCTCCAACATTCCATCGCATAGTTTGTATGCTAATGACATAATGGTTTACTGCAAGGGTAAACAATCTTGTCTATTGGCTCTCAGGGACACTTTCACAAGGTATGCACTAGCATCAGGGCAGATGATTAATGCAAACAAGTCAACCATATTTTCAGGCTCCATTCCACCATCTAGATTACATCATCTTGCACAGTTAATTGGCTTCAGCATTGGTCTATTACCATTCTCTTATTTAGGAGTTCCCATTTTCAAAGGGAAACCTAAATCATTGCATTTCCAACCTTTAGCAGACAAGATCAAACTAAAGCTTAGTGCTTGGAAAGCCTCATTACTGTCCATTTCTAGTATAATTCAGTTAGTGAAGTCAGTGATTCAAGGTATATTGATACATAGTATAACTGTTTATTCTTGGCCCATTTCTTTATTAAAGGATCTGGAAAGATGTATAAAAAACTTCATCTAGAGTGGGGATATCACTCAAAGGAAGCTTGTTACTGTGGCTTGAAAAAAGCTATGTAGACCATTTGATGAAAGAGGGTTAGGTCTGAGATCTTTAATCAAAATTAATGAAGCTTCAAACCTCAAGCTTTGCTGGAATTTGCTTAATTATGATGAGATGTGGGCAGTCATCCTCAGAAATAGAGTTCTCAGAGATAGGAGACATATTGCTCATCATGTTTCTTCTTCAATTTGGAGCAGTGTCAAAAGTGAATATACCACAATTCTTGAGAATTCCACATTTTTGTTAGGAAATGGGGAAAATATCAAGTTCTGGACTGATAGTTGGTGTGGGCCTCTCCTTTGTGAGGTGTTTCATATTCCCCTAACATTCACAACTCTCTTACTTCTAGAGTCTGTGATTATTTGAATGATTTTCAATGGATCATACCTTGGCAGCTTCAGGTACAATTTCCTAATCTCAAACAAATTGTTGAAAACATTGTGATTCCTTTGGAGCATAAGCAAGATAAGCTGAGTAGACAAACTCTAAATCTGGTGATATTTCACTCAAGGATGCTTATCAATTGAAATCTCACACAATGCAGAAGATTCATTGGGCCAAAACTATATGGAGTATTGACATTCCTCCATCCAGATCATTTGTAGCATGGAGAATTATGCATGACAAAATACCTACAGATGAAAAGCTTAAGGAAAGAGGTTGTAAGTTTCCATCCATCTGCACCCTTTGTCTGTATCAAGAAGAAACAACATTTCACCTATTCTTTGTTTGCCCTTATGCAATGAGAATCTGGAACTGGCTAGCTAATACTCTAAACTTCAACCTGCACTTTAACAATATTGAAGAAATTTGGCACATATGTGATAGAAGGTGGAACCCTCAGTGCAAGATAGTGATCAAAGCAGCCATCATTAATGTCTTATCAACTATTTGGTTTTCCAGGAATACTGCTGGCTTCAAAGATAAAACAATACATCGGAAGAGTGCCATTTCTTTAATCTCTTCTAATGTAGCTTTATTTGGTAACAACTCCAAAGCTTCCTCAAACTCATCAATGTCTAATTTTGCTATCATCAAGAAGTTCAGAGTTAATATTCATCCTCCTAGGGCTCCTCAGATCAAAGAGGTCATATGACATCCTCCTATTAGTCATTGGATTAAAGGCAATACAGATGGTTCATCTTCTGCTTTAGCCTCTGCAAGTGGTATTATTTTTAGAAACTCTGAAGCTGATTGTTTACTTTGCATATCTGAAATCTTGGTACGGTTTCGGCCTTTCATGCTGAATTAATTGGTGCAATGAGAGCCATAGAGATAGCTTATCATAAGAATTGGTTAAATTTCTGGTTGGAATCTGATTCCATACTAGTGGTGAATGCTTTCTCTAACAAGAGCATAGTTCCTTCGCACTTAAGCAATAGATGGCTTAATTGTATGAAACTCTTAGCTAGCATGAATTTTGTTGTATCTCATATTTTTAGAGAAGGAAATCAGTGTGCTGATTCCCTTGCAAACTTTGGCTTAACAATTCAAGGATTGTTTTCTTGGGAATCTTCCATCCTTCATTTCTAGCTTTTTAATTCAAAACAAGTTAGGTATGTGTAACTATCAATACAAAGTATGTATGTATGTATCAATACATAAGAGTTAGGTCAACCAGGCCACATAAAAATCCAATTTTAAAAATAAAAAAAACTAAGGGTCGTGTCTCGAAACCCTATCTAGGAGGACATAAGCACTCATATGCGATACTAGGACCTTTTGATAATTATTATTGTTTTTAAGAATGGAAAATTGGTTGTTTCTTTAAGAATTGATTTAATGAATTTAAAAAAGGAAACAGGATAAAAAAATATAATATTGTTGGGATTGAGTTTCGTTAACTAATCATCTAATGTCCTTCTTTGATCAATTATATACTCTTCATATTTCAATTACACCTTCAGATATTGCTCTCCATACATCTTTATGTCTCACATATAATGGAAAATCCATTATACCCTGTAACTTTCGATGTCTTTCTCAATTAGTTGATAGACTGTATTACATTCTAATAGAGTATCTAACTGTAAACCTACCCTGATAGCTTGCAACTAGCATCTAAAAATGCTTATAACCATGTCCTTAACAAAGAAAGTCTATTCTAAAAAAAAGTCTTTACCCATGCATCTATGCTTTTGTAACTTTGAAAATAAAAAGATATGAAACTATAATCCCTAATTTATAGATGCTAGAAAGTGAAAATACGCTTAGTGAATTTTAGGCTCGCTTAATGGATTTGATTTCTTCACTCTAAAGAAATTGGCAGATGATAGTCAAACTCGCTAAGCAAAATAAAATTTGCATAGTGAAATTTTCGCATTCTCTTAACCAAATTATGGCGCTAAGCCAATCTGTGTGATTTGGCCAAAAGTTTTGCTTTGGTTCCTCCATGTTCTTTTTGAACAATAAAACCTGCAAAATGTAGTTAAATTGGCTCTCTAAAGCTAGTGTACTAATATTTACAATAATTTGGGGGATTTTCTTTAGATTACTTGTAAAACAAGTCGATAAAATGAGCCTAAAAATACAAAAATTTGAAACTTATCAGAAAGAGGGTTTATACGTTGACACAAGAGGGGAGGGTAATGTAAGTTAAACATATCTCAAGAGAATAGAGAGTAATTCGCTCTAGGTTTTAACATAAGAAGAGATGGGACCAATGTAATTCAAAGCTTCTCTCTACTATGTTTTACATAAGAGGGAAGCAGAGTGTATATATTTTTGTGTAAGAGGGAAGAATAGTATAATTTAAGCATCTCTTATGATATAGAAGTGTAATTTACTCTATATGATTTTATTGGCCTTTTTAATATATTTTCTTCCTATATAATACCAATAGCCTTTTAAGAAAATTATTTTTAATATCAAATTTATTGATAATAATATTGTTTTACATTACATTTCATGAAAGAGAATTTGTTTAAGTTCCAATCACAGTAGTATTTATTTATTTATTCAACATAATATCTATATCTATATCTATATCTATATTATATAGAATCGCAAATCCTCTATACATACATTTGAGAATGTAGAAAATGAAACAATACACATGGCATATCAAGATCAAATACAAAGGAAGAATTACATGTGGCAAATGGCAATGCAAAGTTGACTAACAATCATAATCAAATCACCATTTATGGCAAACTTTTTTTTAATGCCACCATTTATGTTAAAATGAAAAGTTTA
>Ga0315914_1010102_pt1 | contig 11854 bp, 9 predicted proteins | sample MpolenodulesMG_FD_203920 | JGI IMG/M metagenome (GOLD analysis project Ga0315914, IMG submission 203920) | Medicago polymorpha root nodule microbial communities from Los Angeles, California, United States - elongated nodules | ecosystem: Host-associated > Plants > Roots > Nodule | place: USA... | reverse complement strand
CCCTTGTGTTGAAGCATTGCAGACTTTTGTGAGTGCTTAACATAATTCACAAAAGTTGTGAAACTCTAGCCGCCGCTCTCTAAACCTTGTTCTCTCTGAATCACCGTTGGAATTGGCTAGCACCGGTCATCGGAGAAGTTCTATTCGTGTGGACTGAGTAGAGGCATCGCTGCTTTGCTTTGCTCGTGATCAGAAACATTTCTTCTACAAAGGTTCTGCTCTTCAAGAGGTAAACACATGAATCTTAAAGTGTTTAAGTTTCTGTTTCATTTGTGATTAATGATTTAATCAAGATCCGTTTTCAATGGGATTTCTTCCATAAAGAGGATTAAAATTTTGAAAAACCCCTCTTAAAATCTCTTCAGTTAGAACTTGTTTCCCCTAATGTGCACGTTGACGTGCATTCTGAGAGAGCAGAACAATTATACCTGACATCGCAGGAGGTGTTGGAGAACCTTGTGGTGGATGAAGTCAATGTTACACTTTCTGATGATGTGGAACACAATCGTTTGAGCCCGCGGGAGCAAGTGGAGAGTCCCAAGGGATCCTACGAGCGTGTGTCACATTCATCCCCAATTGAGAACATTGAGGTGCATGAGGTGTCTGTAGAATCGTCTCAGGTTCAAACAGATACTATTGTTGAGAAAGTTGAAGTTCATTATGGGTCACACTCTTCCTTGGCGTCACCGGTCGTTGTAGAGAGGTCTCTTGCGGCTAGTGCTAGCATGACAATACCAGAGGAGAAAGAGGTTGTCGTTTTACAACAACAACATGTACATCCCATCAAAAACATTTAACACAGTCTTGATCTATGGGACAAAGTTCGAGAATATGATGCAAGGTTAGCTGCTGAAGACTTCACGCCGGTCCTTACAAGGAAGCAGAAATAGAAAATTAAATTGCAACAAGTCTTAGCAAAGCAGCCTCCTAAAACTCGTGCTCGGGGTGACAATCATACGACTGCTCAATGAAATTCCTCTATTGAAATGTTAGAGGTATCGGTAATTCTGATACTTGGATTGCTTTAAAGAATTTATACATGTCTCATAAACCTGTTCTAATTTGGCTAACTACTGTGATGTGCAAGGAACAGTTTGGTTGTCTTCTCTCCCTAATGAGGTTGTTTTCTTTAGGGATAGTTGCAGTTTACCCAACTTCATATTTCCATAATCTGTTGTAGGGTGTTTTTTTTTATGTTGTTTTCTTTATGATTGGTTTCTGTTTTCTCTTTGGAGGGTTTTTGCCTAGTCCCCCCCTCCTTTGTATTTATTTTCCCCCTTTTTATTAATAATATTTTAGAGTTTGGAGGCATAGGATGGAGGTTTCTCGAGGTGCCAACCTAGTTGGGATGTCGATGTTGCCTCTTGATACCTGTCCACAGTCCTTGCTTATTAAAAAAAAAGTAATGGTAATTCAAACTATGCAAACAATATAAGTTGATAAAAACCAGTTTTATTTGAATATATTCAAACATAAACTACTTTAAATTCAACTCACTTTTTATCCAAATCACTTAAGACAAAATCATGGCTACTTGGAGAATTATTTTATTATTGATGAAACTGTTGAGATGATTATTCCGCTACGATGTTTGGAAAATTTTTAATATGCATGTTGTGAATTATGGAAGGTGTGACATCTAAATTCTTTATATGATTGTATCATTTGCGTAATTTATCACTTTTAGAGTTTAGGGTGTTACAATACACAGACTAGGGGGACACTAAACATGACCCAGGAACAATGAATACATCTGCATAGAATAGTTAGAGTGTACGTACAATGAATGGATCGACCGCCAACACGGTGACAAAATCCAAGTGCCACTAGCGACCTGATCAACAACAAGGATAAAAAGCTCTGCCGAGCAATACAACATGTAAGAACTCATATCGAGGGATGAGTCCAATACGTCAGTAACCAAACCCTTTCAGGTTTTTGAGTCACGAACCAGACCCTTTTGGGATTTCAAACACACACATCCAATGAGTCAAGTATAATTCACCCAATCCTGTATCAAACAACAAACACAAAACATACAGAAACAAAAGCAAATGGCATCCTCGGTGGCGGAGCTCCGGTCAACAAACACCTAACGCGCCATAACACCAAAAAAGCGTTGAGCTGGTACAAAAGATACCCAAGCAGCTCTTGATTTAAGCAAAACCCAGATCAAACAAACGAACAAGAGCCACACGAAACAGAAAAAGCAAAAAAACCCAGCCACTTGCGTCAGATTCGATCGAAATCCTTCGGATCTGAATCGAACTAAAAAAATCCTTCGGTTTGTTTATAGTAATACCCATAGTAATTTAAAGCATGGAGAAAATATATAATTAGATAATAAATGATTATTAGTATTTTAAAAAGATAAATAATTATTTCAAAATTTCAAAAAAATAGTCATTGCTTCCTTTTCATATATGTAAAGCCAAAAAAAAAAAATGTATTTCTCTTCTTAAATGTAAATTATAAGAAAATGTAAATTATCGTATCGAAATTATGAAATCTAATTTCAATTTACATTCAACAAGCGCCACATGTGCAACCTAACATTAAACTAATGCATCCAGATAAACGTCCAAGTCCTGATGGTTTTAGAACTTGTGTAGTGATGTAATTTTTAAAGAGTTTTGTTCTTGGCTTGATATGGGTCAATTTCACCCCGATTTGAACATGATGAACATCACTCTTATTCCTTAAGGCAATTCTCAACATAATATGAAAGATTGGCATCCGATTTGTCATTGCAATGTTCTATACAAGCTCATCTCCAAAGTCTTAGCTAACAGGCTAAAAGTAGTGCTCTCTCAGTGCATCTCTGACAACCAGTTAGCTTTTGTTTTGGGTCGGTCTATTCTAGATAATGCTATGGTAATGATCGAGGTTATGCATTTTATGAAGACTAAAACAAGGGGAAATGACAGGTATGTTGTTTTCAAACTTGATATTAGCAAAGCCTATGACCGCGTGGATTGGGATTATTTGCGAGACGTCATGGTTAAGATGGGTTTTAATAATATATGGATTCACTGGATGAGCATGTGCGCAGAGTTAGTGGATTATTCCATTCTTGTGAATAGTGAGAAGGTGGGACCTATTATCCCGGGGTGTGGCCTCTGACAAGTGGATCCCCTTTCCCCTTATTTGTTCATCATTTATGCAGAGGGTTTGTCTTCTCTTATCAGGGATGCAGAGGAGATAGGTGCTATATTTGCTAACAAAGTTTGTCGAGGGGTGCCCTCTATTCCCATCTTCTGTTAGCGGATGACTGCTTTCTCTTTTTCAAAGCTAGACGAGGTTCAAACCAATGTTATAAAAAATATTTTCTCTATGTATAAATCATCTTCTGGCATGCCCATTAGTTTTCCCAAGTCCGAGACTTATTGTAGTCGAAATGTACTTGACCCTTTCAAACATATTGTTACTAATATTCTCGATGTTCATACAGTTTTGGGAATCGACAAATATTTAGGTTTACGGGCAAATATTTTGGGAAATGCAATTTTTGCGTATTTTAAGAAAAAATCACTTTTTTTATAAAAAAAAACCACTTTTATGAATATTGCATCCGTTTGTTACAACGTTTTAAAAAAATCTGAATCTAAAAAAAATAATTCTAAAAACAGTTTCAAATGAGAAGCTGTTAAGAATAGTTTCTCAAAAAATATTTTTTTTAGGGGAGAGGGAAAATATGGGTCAAAAGATTGAACTATTTTGTAACAAAAATTCTATTTTATATATTTTTATCCAAACAAACTAAATTATTTTTTTAAAAAAATGATTTTTATTACGATAAACAAACACAAAATAAATTCTCATTTTTCATAAAATCTCTAAAAAATAATCCCTCAATTATTTTATTTCAAAATCACTTTTATATTAATCTGTAACAAACGAGCCTTAAACAAAGAAGAATATATTTTAGCCCATAATAATACTCTTTCCGACCTTATTTATAAGGAAAAGTTTATTTTTTCACACATATTACAAAAATAGTTATATTAAATTTTTTTAGGAAAACGTTTTAATCCTAACAAAAGAATTAATATTTTTTTGAAAAGAATTAATAAAAGATGTAAAAACTATTATTGTTAAAAAATGTACATAACAACTAATATTAAAAAAAAGGAAGGAATGTCTTAAAGAATGAGAAATATTTTTAGAACAATAACATAAAAGGTTTTACTTCTCTCAAAAAAAATATCTGAAAGGATTTTCTAGCAAATGTCATACCAACGCAAGTCAAGAAACTAAATATAAAAATCTTATCATTGAATTTCGAACAAAAATGACAATTTTCAAACCTTTGAAAAATAAATAAACAACAACTTAACATTTCTCTCGTTGTTTTTTCATCTTTGTCTATCAGGGTCGACCTTAAGATTTTTGGTGCCTTAAGAGAAACAATAAAATTGTGCCTTTTTAATTATTTCAATATTTTCTTCTTTTATTTTTGTTCTCGAAAAATATTTTTTTAATAGAATTAATTAAAACAAATTAAAAAAAAATATTTAGTACTGACTACTAAGTAAAAATAATAATTTTGGTTTCCTTTAAAATTAGTGCCTTAGGCTGCCTTCCCTTCTACCCACCTTCAGGACCACCCCTCCTGCCCGCCCTCAGGTTGAGGGCCACCCCTGCATAAGATACTTAATTTAGTGACTTCGTTGAAGACAAGAAATTTTGATGACTTTGATTTCTAAATAAAGAAATGTACAGTTAGAGATCGCATTCCCGATGGCTACATGAATGGCTCACAATTGCTTATTTAGGAGAATGCTGATTTTGGTGACGTAATGCATGACTGCTAGAAGCAGAAACGAAAAAAACGTGGAGTTAGAGATTGCAACTTGCAAGCAATTGCTTTTGGGATTTTGGAATCCTTAATAGAGATATAACTCATAAACCATATTCAACTTAGAACTAAATTCAGCCAGAAAGAAATTCGATGATAGGAACCACCACAACATAGAATCCAAGTACCAATAATAGAAGCTGACTAGATTTGCTCTATTTTTTTATTTTTTTAAAGAGACTAACTTGCTTTATTGTGAACTGATAGTTCTGATTAATTTAAAGAATCAAATTTCATCCTTAACTTATTTCAAATTTTTAATTTGGTCCATTAACTTTAAAAACAATTAATTTGGTCTCTTAACTTCTTTTAAAAATTCAATTTGGTCTCTTAACTTTAAAACCAATCGCTTTTGTCATTTAACTTATGTAAGATAGGGTAATTTGATCCCTTAATATGTGTAAATTAATGCAACTTGATCCTTGGATATGAAAGGAAATTTTCATAAATTAAGGTATCAAGTTGCATTAACTTGCATAAGTTAAGGGACCAAATCAGTCGCTTTCGAAGTTAAGAGATCAAATTGATCAATTTTAAAATTAAGGGATCAAATTGAACTTTTTAAAACTTGAAACCCCAAGATGATGACAAAATATACTTATTTATTCGATCAAATTTACTTCTCTACTTTAAATCCAAGTACTTAGGGTGGACACAAACTTGAAAACTGGCCTGAGCCATAAAAAATCGCATGAAAAACCCGAATTAGACTGGGCACGAAAATCACCATCCAAAATCACATATTAATCATGAGCACATAAATTAACATCCAAAATCATCAACTTCATAATTCATTCAAAACAAATATGATCCATAAGTGAAAAATTAGATTATAGCTTATTAGGTAGAACAAACCTATCCCCCTTACTTTGTTTCTCCTTAAGCTAAACTAACCCACCAAAATATTCACTCCTCTTGTGATTCCTAGCTCTCCCCTTCACTCGTCTTCACTTGGGTTCTTCGCTTTCTCTCTATATTCACTTCTCTCTCAACTCTCTCCATTTTCTCTATCCACTTTGTGTGAATGTGTGAAATGAATTCTAACCCTAGTTTTACACTAGTGTTATCTAATACTCCAATCTATTGGCCTAGGTTATCTCAATTCATAATGGGGCTAACGACTATTACCAATTAATGAAAAGTTACTACTCACTTAACTCTTACAACATCTCATTAATTATCATCTCAAAATAATTACCTCAAGTTACCACTAACCTAGTAAAAATAATTATTCTCACTAAAAACACTAAAACGTCATTCCTTCCAAAATTATTAATTTACCCTCGCTCCTCAAATGACCAAAATACTTAGTCCTAAAAATGACTAAAATACCCTTCTCAACTAAAAGTTCACTAATCCCAAATCAAACACACATTCAAGCAATTAAACACATATAATAAATAAAGAAAATAATCCTAACGAAAAATGGGTTGTTACATAACTCATCTTTCAGGACCCTCGTAATTTGTAAGGGCGAATTGCATGAAAAGTTATGTCCATAGAACCTTAATGGGGTTATTTTATACTTTCTTAAATCCAAACCTAAGGCAAGTTATAAACAAATGTTTTCTTAATTTAATTTCGAACACATACGAAGGGGAGATTCAACGATTCCCTAATCTGAAGGTGAGAAAAACACAAACAGGGGGGTTTGAATTATGTTAGCTTTTTCTTCTTTTTAATCTAAGTCTAGAGTCCAGGTTCTGATAGAGTTCAGATTCTGGAACAACGTATAGAGTCTAATGCAACGGATAAAGTAAAGATATATATATATATATATATATATATATATATATATATATATATATATAGAGAGAGAGAGAGAGAGAGAGAGAGAGCGAGAGAGAGAGAGAGAGAGAGAAAAGAGAAAGATACAAAGCAATTATACAGGTTCCTTCCACAATCCGGAAGTAGTCATGTCACCCTTGCACTTCCAAGGAGAGTTCACTAAAATCAAGTTCTAATTACAAATTCTCAAGCACACAAGTAAGAGACGTGAAATACTCAAGCACACAAGCAAGAGATTTCCTATGCTCCTACACAAAAGTAAGAGATTTATAAACAAACAAAATTACACAGAAAAATGTTTGGTTTGAACACTTGATATACAATCAGTGGTGTTCACAATACAAATCAAATGAGACTCTTAAGACTCTAGAATTTCTAAAATATGAAAGTTGTTAAGAAATTCTAAGTGAAATGATGCACAACAATTTCAACAGAGTTTTGACACAAATAAATTGTTGTTGAGTCTCTACTGAACTTCAAGTCTTCATTCCTTTATATAGAGGTTGTCATACCCCATTTTTTGACCCAAGATTCCAGTTCATTTGTCTTTTGGCCCGGAATATTCTTGTCTTTTCAAGAAAAAATTCGGCAGAGAGGTATTTTAAAATACCTCATTTTTTGTTTGTTTGGGGTCCACTTTTTATTTTATTTATTTTTATTTTATTTTTATTTTTTATTTTTATTCTTATTTTTATTATGTTTTTATTATTATTATTATTTTCTGTTTTTATAATTTTTTTTTATTTCATTTTGTTTATTATTTTTAATTTTTAATTAGAAAATGAAAAAAAATCAGAAAAAACACAACACAGAGGTGCGCCTCTCCTTCTCTGATTTTCACCTTGCTTCTACGCTACCATGTTTGTGTAGAAATGGTAAAAAGCCATTTTCCAAATTTATCTTGTCCAAAACCACTGCAAAATCCAGTCCACAAACTGTCTCATGAGTACAAATGTGTATCACTTAGCTCTTTAAATTGAGGAATCAAAAATCAGAAAGGGGAGTTTTTTTAGAGAGGAAAGATTCAGATTTCAAAAACTCTAGAAATTTCTTGTTCCAAAGTCTCAAAAAACCACCATTACCAATCTCAGATGCATCACAATGCACGACAAACGATTCCTTCGGATTCGGCAAAATTAACATTGGCGCTGAAGTTGAACCCTTTTTCAACTCTTGGAAACTCTTCTCGCACTTAGCATCTCAAACATACGCTAGTCCTTTCCGAGTCAACTACGTTAATGACAACGCCAACTTAGAGAATCCTTCAATAAACCTCTGATAATAACCTGCCAACCCAAGAAAACTTATGATCTCAAAAATAGATTTTGGAGACTCCCACTTCAACACTGCATCAACCTTCGATGGATCCACCGCAATACCACCCTTCGAAATCACATGACCAAGAAAATTACTTCCCGCAGCCAAAACTCGCACTTCGACAACTTAGCAAACAACTTCTTCTCCTTCAAGGTATGCAACACAACCCTCAGATGCTCAGCATGCTCCTCCTCCGACTTTGAATACACCAAGATATCGTCTATAAATACTACCACAAACCGGTCCAGAAAAGGATGGAATATTCTATTCATATATTCCATGAAGACACACAACACATTAGTCACACCATATTGCATCACATAATACTCGTAGTGACCATATCTAGTTCAGAACATAGTTTTGGAAATATCCTCTGCCTTCACTCGTATATGGTGATATCCCGATCTTAAATCAATCTTACTGTACACTTCCGCACCAACCAACTGATCCATCAGATCATCAATCCTCGGGAGCGAATACTGATTCTTAATCTTCACTTTGTTCAACTATCGATAATCCACACACAACCTCATACTACCATCCTTCTTCTTAATTAAGAACACTGGAGCACCCCACGGTGAAACACTCGACCTGATAAACTGTTTCTCGAGCAACTCTTCCAACTGCTTCTTCAACTCACCCAATTCCAATGCAGACATCTGATACCACGCAATCGAAATAGGACTTGTTCTAGGAACCAAATCAATTGCAAACTCCACTTCCCTCTCCGGCGGTAAGTTGGTAATGTCATCTAAAAAACTTCTGGAAAAACTCTTGCACTACCGGCAAATCTCTAACTCCTTTCTCAATACTTTCCTTCAATGAAGAAAACATCATAAACATGCTAGCTTCACCATCCAAAGATATCTTCCCTTGCCAGACCAAACACACCTGAAACAACCTACTTTTCCCCCACTATGCTCAAACCACCTAAAAGAACGGAACAACACAATAGGTACCAACAGTACTTCCGTACATGTCGTATACAACGGGAAAAACAACCAACAGACAAGAATAGCACAACAAGTATCGAAGGTAACTCAATATCATTCGCATACAAACAGGAAAAATCACCCAGTTCTGGTCCGGACAATACCAACCAGGCTCTGATACCACATTGTAACACCCTAAACTCTAAAATTGATAAATCACCAAGAATGCATAAATAATTTTCTCAAAACATCGCAACGAAAATAATAACATCATTACCTAGATATTTAAATAAAACATCTCAACATTCATCATTAATAAAATAAGTCACCAAGTAGCAATGTCATCTTACAACTCATCAACTACTTAATCTCAAAAATCTCCAACAGATGTATAAACAAACAATAAAGACCGACCCCTAATCAGAGCCCTAGGAACTACGACATCAAAGCGATAAATGAGGTAACTCCGACCAAAGCTATCCTCCAAGCATACTCACCAAGAAAAGCAATCTATTCATGCACACCATTTATCCATCCATATGGATAAGGAATGCGGTCAACCAAACGACCACTGGGGGTTAGTCACATCTCATAATTAAAGTATAATCAAACATAAGCATTCAAGGATTCGTGCATAGCACATATACATACTCGACAATCCTAGAATACTAGCACCACATGAATATTATCCCTAGTTCAACATAGATCATATCATCCTACCTTTATCATAATACATCAAGTATATTAATACTTTATATCATCATCAAGACTCATCATTTATAACATTTATCAATATAAGAATTACTCACCTTAGTCCTCATTTAGCCTAAACTCAACAAATACAATTTATCATTTCAAAAGCATAAGCAAGGAAATCATCATCACCAAAGAGATCATCAAATCACATACATATAATTCACACTCCATTATTTTCACCAAAATAAACATCATCAATTAAAACCACCAAAGTGTACAAGTATCACCAAAAATAACAAACATCACCAAGTACACATCTTCACATGTTCACCAAATACACCATTTACCAAAATCACCAATGCACATAAATCACCAAGGTTCACCAAGCATGTAATTAAATATGACACATTTAACAACTTCACCAAATGTATGTTATGCACCTAGACACGACTCTATATGCATATGGTACCGGTCATCGTCAACGTCGTCACCTCAAAATACTACTGTATCATAAATGTCGCCTCTAGATACAAAATAGTATTGTAAACATTGCCTCTTGAATACAAAGTATTCTAAACATCGCCTCTGGACACTTATGAATGCATGAACATATGACTCAACAATGCTTATGTTCATACAACAAATCACCAACATTTTACATTCATGCATTCATCACCAATAACATCGCCTCTTTGCATGTAAGAAATCACCAACAAAAAAAATCATCAACATTAAAATCATCATCATAATCATCATCAACAACAACCATATTTATCACCACACATTCATCAAATAGTCATCACAAAAAAGAAACACCTTCATCTCATAATTCACAAGTCATATTCAACAAGAGTCATCACCAATTATTAAATTAAAATCATCAAAGACTTATTATCAACAACTATCACCTCAAAGAAACAATAATATCTCAAAGTCACATTTCATCTAAAGGACAGACAATTATCCACATTATGACTTTCATCATATTAAACACCCAAACATCATCAATTCATTCACATTCTATCATATTAATAGGAATTCAAAGTCTCTTACAAGTTATCCAACCCCAAAGTATTAATTTGGCAAAGTTCGTCTAAGTTTATGAGAACTAGCATTTTCCGATTATTCCACCAAAATCAAAGTGACCAAGTTCAATCACCTCAACCAAGTATATACACAATCCGCATATGAGTGCAGTAGCATATACATATACGTTTCATAGGCCAATTCCGATTAATTTCAAAATTCACTTAAATTCGTCTCATTTTATCATTTTGCAAAACCAATTCATTTTCAAAACGAAACCAAGTTAGACCCATCATACCATAGGTTAAATACTCTTAAACATCCCAATTAAACTCCTAGTACTCAAGTTTTGAGGTTTGGGACCAAACCATAGCTTTTGGGTTCACCTAAAAATAGTTATGCTGAATGTTCGTAAAATTTCACTAAGACCTACTTGTAGTCTTTTCACCAGAACTCAAAATATAAAAATCATCTTTAAGCAAAACCAAATCCATTATAAGTCTAACATCTTTATCTAAAACTTTCATGTTTACATCAAAAGTCAATTCAAAACAGGAAAGGGTGAAAAAGCTCAAAAACGCAAAGGTCAAAGTTTTGACACACAAAAATGCACGGTTGTGCACTTTAAAACGCACGGTCCAGAAGAAAACGCACGGTCCATGCGCCCCCTTTACCAAACCGTGCGTTTTGCATCAGACAGCAAAACACACTCGCGCATAAAAACCTGCTTGTAACTCCATTTTCGGTGTCGTTTTCGCCTATACGTCTGTAATTCTTAGCTCTATCACATTCTACAGAAAAATTCATCAACAATTCATCAAGAATCATAATTCACCATTAATGACCTTTTTTCTTCAAAACTCATTAAAATAACAACTTAATCACAACTTCACCAATAACAACACCCAAGGTAAAAATTATCAATGAACAACATAACATAACATCAATCAAAGCATAATCTCACAATTTCATCAACGATCAACAACAAAAACTTCATTTTTACCATTTTGAGCAAAAAACATTACAACAACTTATCAACAACAACAACCATGAGTTTCAAGCACATAATGCATCAATTTTATGAAGTTTATCATACCCTTAAATTGACATGAATTAAGAGCACAAATTTCATCATTCAAAAACACAAAAAGTCACAATTATCACAAAAGCACTTAAACCCATAAGTGAAAATAATATATTATGACTTAATTATGAAAGAGCACTATCCTTCTAGCCA
>Ga0315914_1010101_pt1 | contig 11854 bp, 3 predicted proteins | sample MpolenodulesMG_FD_203920 | JGI IMG/M metagenome (GOLD analysis project Ga0315914, IMG submission 203920) | Medicago polymorpha root nodule microbial communities from Los Angeles, California, United States - elongated nodules | ecosystem: Host-associated > Plants > Roots > Nodule | place: USA... | reverse complement strand
TCAAATGCACTACATATTTAAAGAAGAAAAACAACTACATTCAAAGTTAATATTGTCAAATATATATATAAACTAACCATTACATCTAAAGTTGTACTCGTCGTGGTTTCCATAAAAGACAAAGGCCAAATAGACATATAATAGACCTATAGTGATAGGGGACCACATTAAACAGCATATAAAATCATCATATGTTACTAGTATAATTTTCATTTATCAGCATCAACCATGGGGGACCACTGTTCTACTTTATACAATATTGACTATATATCCTACATGAATATTACTAGTATAAAAAAAAATTGCAAAACGTGGGGGAGACCACGGCCACCCTTGGCCCCCATGGTCCCTCCGCCCCTGATTGCAACAACTATTTTGACAACCCTATGTACATAGAGTATTTTTGTAAAAGCATCATGTTTTAAAGTTTTTTTTTCCTTTTGCTTTTATGACAATACATGTGTTTATAGAGTTGTCAAAATAATTGTTGTGAATTACATGTTCATATATCGTTTCTCCTATTAATATGCCTTTTGGCTCTCCTCAAAAAGTAGGGATCATAGTTCTTTTGATCCTTGAATGTAATGTATCAGAATTTTAAAATATTCTCTAGTCATGCATTATGTTAATCAAAATAGTTCCTTACGTTGTAATGTTTCATTAATTATATTAACCCTTCAATATATTTGTTTATTTTCATATCAATCCCTATATGAAAAGAGTTAATGTGAGCATTGAGAGACTGTTTCAACGTTAGAGACTATTTTGACAGATGAAGTACTCAATCAGAGACTATTTTAAAATTTCAATACATTAAAGGACTACTGTGATTACACATTACACATTCATCAACCAAAATAACAATCACCCAAATTAGTAATATGCCATGTCGCTCTTATATTTATTTTTTTATAAAATGTGTTGCCGTAGGCGGATGCACATTGTGGCTATGTGTGGCTAAAGCCACACATTCATTCCCCAAAGTTTTTAATTTTTTTTTTTTAAAATACACAATTATATCAAGACACTTCTCTCTTGCGTGCAAAACAAACAAGTGCAACACATTTTATTTTATTTTTTTTACAAAGTGCATCACATTTGTTTTGTTTTATAAACTTTTGAAGTTGACTTTGCTCTTGTAGGTAGCAATTGCAGGTGTTGAATATGTATTTTCAGCAATAAAAGTTGTGAACAGTCAACCATGTTTTTTTAAAAATCTGCAATGCTGTTATTTTAACTCATTTTCAATAAATAGATCGGAGACAATTTTCATTGAAATTTATTGCATCAAACAATGTTATTTCTTATTTTAAATATTCTTTTGCATTATTTTTTCTTTAAAATTTTAGCCACATATAGTGAAAGTCTAGACCCATCCTGGTTGAGCATATTAAAAGGATTATCGTCATACTCGACTTGTAATCAAGTTGCAAGAAATTAAGAGACAGTAGAAACAATGAAAATTTTCACGAAAGCTTAATCACTAAAAGAAATACCAAATAGATGTATTTAATTTATAGGGTACAACAGCAAAATCTTTCTAAATTAGCCTCACTTAGAGTTAGATAACGAAACCTTGGTAATGAAAGCATTATTAAGGAAACAAAAATAAGCTAACAAGGATTTCGAAAAGTCTAGTCTTCCATTTATTTTTATTTGTCTAAAGTTCGGAGTTTGATTTTTCTTCGTTTAAACTTTTGTCGTTCACTCCCACAAGCTCAGTATCAAATATAAGTGTTGCACCACCTGCAGGTTCAACTCAATGTCATGTATATAAGCATACATTAATATAGTTAGCTGGGTATGTATCAAATGCAGAAAAGCAATACAAGCTAAAAAATGGAATACTGAAAACCTATTATTTTAACATTGTTTCACCTGCAATTTTGAGAAATTTCTTTTCTAAATAAACTCATAACAGAAGGCCTCCTTTACAAAATGAGATTATTGTATACAATGTCAGAGTAAAATGTTTTAGTGACAACCAATCACAAATCATCCACATTATGACTTTTAAGATATAAGTGATTCAAGTCAAAATAAAAAATTAGTGATCCAACAATTGTTTTTTTGATTGACCGTATCATTTTTTACACTGGGTGCATATCATTAATATCCTTAGAAAATTTATGTAAGTAATACGATATTCAACGAATATATCCAGATTGACATTAAAAAAAACAAAAAAACATGTTGAACTCTTCCACTAATATTCTAAGCGGCATCATATCCTGATGCCTAAAGAAGAAAATCAAAACCAAAACCAGTAGTGAAGAAGTTTTTTATCTTGACCAAGATCAAATACTCTTCTACTAGATTGTAGACCAATATAGCAGTTAAGAAAAAAGGGCAACAAGATATTTAGCTGATGGATATTAATTTCACTAACTTGAAATACGAAAGAGGTTTTGGCTCTTGAGCATTATGTACTATCATTATCAACGTGATAAATTACCTGGAATAGTGGGTGGGGAACCCTGCTCTCCATAGCCAAGTTTTGCTGGTATTTTCAGTTTCCTCTTCTCACCAAGACACATTCCTAATAATCCTTGGTCCCATCCTGCAAAGAAGAGGAGGAGCAATCATGTAATCATCTATCTGGAAGATCTCCCATCATAAACCAGAAATTTGTAATAAAACTAAGGACAATGTTAACCAATGCCCCCGGGGCACTGGTGGGGGCACTGGTTAAGGAATCCAAAAGTAGAAAAATTGTCTTGGAAATATAAACTGTTACTTTTGACCAACTAATTATTACACCACTTTTCAATAAAATCTTACTTCTTTTGACTGCTTAACCAATGCCCCCAAGGCACTGGTTAACAAGACCCTAAAACTAAATATTACATGCCTGCATGATTGCATAAATACACCCATGCAAGTTATAGTAAACTATTGCACGGGTATCTGGTGGCAAGAAAACTTTGATAGCAATAACATAAAATCTAAAGAAATATGTGTTTTTTTATATGAATAGTTCAAATCATCAAGTATCATCCCCCATTAGATTCGTCTGTCATTCAATCTATTTGTATTTTCTGTGTTTGTATGGGACTGATCTGTCATGGTGATTTTGTGGATTTTTTATCAGCTTTAATTATTAAAGTAATTTTGGGAATCAGTTAGATAAAATCTCAGGATAAAATATGGATCAATTAGAAAGCTTTAAAAATATACCTTAGCATTTTGATCTGCTATTTTAGCATATAGTTCACATTCTTTGGCAAAGCCATTGTTCCCATTCTTAGATTGGTCCGGTGTGAATTTTCTTAACATCCAAAAGGGAGTATAATCCTAAGAATCACACTACATCGACAAAAGCCTTTTCCAACAAAGGGGTTGAATAAATGGATCAAATGAATATTGTAATATCCTGCCTTAAATCATGCCAGGTGACAAACTATTTAAATCTAAATCCTTGATGGTTTTGTCTGTAGTTTCTCTCGGAGGACTCTACTTTACCCTCCATCTAATTACCCTCTTCTTGGACAGGCTTTTACTAAGCATAATAATATAAGATATAAACTGGTTCAAAACGTTGGATTTCAATTCTATTGCACAAATTTTAATTAGCTCTGCATGTTACAAATCAGCCCTTTTCCTTGTCCGGGGAGAAGTTCAAGAACTTGAATTCCTACATTAACAACCCTTTTCCGTGTATCTGGCATGCAATATCTTGACAGTCTAAAGCATAGTTTCTCTTTTATTTTATACAATTTATGCCTATTAGCTTTAATTTTGCAGTAACTGAGAAAGCCAGCACAACATCTAGTTCATTATCAATGTTATTGGCAATGAAACCAGAAATTCAAAAGAACAAGACTTATTTGTGACTGTGTGCTTACCTTTGATCACTTGACCACCACCAAGCTCGAAATCAATTGGATTATTTCTTTCAAAGCTAGAATCGAAAACTGTTCCATCAGTGAGTTTTCCCTGCAAAGACAAGTGAACATTTAATATGTAGAAACATGAGAGACAAAAAAATTTTGAATGCATGACCCCTCATCAGTCATAACAAGAACAAATGAAATGGTTGAAAAAGTAATAACAAAATTCCTCAAAGCATGCAGCTGGCCACTCGAAATAACTTATTGATGCCAACAGAAGGTAGGCTACACAGATAACACAACATCAAAATGGCTCTTAAGTGATTTCCGATTATGATTGTTGTATGTTATAGGTGCCGTATCAAGTTCTCATTGTTCTCTCAATGGGTAGTGTCTGTCACTTAACTACCTAGAGGTGAAAGCAGATCAAAAGGTATATGCCACTAAGGAGGATCAAGAAGAAAGTGCATATAGTAGTTTAAATTTGATAATGTAACATCTAGAAAGTGACATAAAAATTTCTCCAAACAGGGTAGGAAATTAACCATCAGGTGACATTACCCATCTCAATAAAAACTACAATAAGGCATATTCAGCATAGCTCATCACCAAAACCATAGATAACGTATATAGGCAATGTCAATCAAATGCTTCTGAAAATGTTTGTGTAGGCCTTCAAATTAAAGTAGAGGCCATCACAATTTTGTAAAACAAAAGCCACATGAATCATTTACAAGAAAAGGTTATTATAATCAATTTTCCGATGACATGTCCCCCTTATTAAATTTTATTAACTTTTTGAAGTTTCCCCAATTTGGAGGGTCTTAAAGTAAAGCAATCTTATTAGGTACTCTTAACCTCCCATCATCTTCCCTTGCCCTTCATTTTTTTCAATCCCTGATCCGTCCCCTCTCACAAACATTCCATTGAAGTTACTGCTTAAGCTTATTTTCATGAAAGATATCATAAGAAATTACTCACCCGATAGTGTACTTTCACTTTATCACCTTTGTGTGCCTGAACTTCACATGATGTCGGTTTATACTGCAGAGAACAAGAGTAAAAGTAGTGAGCAATAAAGAGGACACAAACCTATTTTCACTGTAATACACAATCAAAATAGTTTCTTGTGCAGTATTATTGATGAAAATTCATTGCACCATAGCTAGGGAAAGATGCATGCTTTCTTATTTTCCCTGTTCTAATATGTACCACAAATTACACAACATTTACATTACTATGCCTATTAACAATCTGTCAACATTATCTCCTGATCTTGCTGCAGGCAGCACACTTGTTAAGCACCAAAGATGGATTTTCTCCCCTTTCATAACAAGCAGTATTTTTTAATATCACAGCAAACCACTAGCTACATCATTCAAAGCTAGAGTCACACACACAAACTCCAAACATATGTGTACACACTGGCGGAGCCAGCTTAGAATGAGGAGGTTCACATGAACCTTCTGAAATATTAATCTTGAACCAATTATTTACTATATTATGATTGTGAACCCCCTGAAAAACAATACCTGAACCCTTATTGCACCAGTATAATTTGAAAAGCTGGCTGCACATGTGCATTTTACGGTGGCAACTAATTTATGCTATTGGAATTGGAATTCAAAGTAAATTTAGAGACTTTACCAATGCATCAGAGAACCCAACATGTTAATTATATAAGCAGAATTTATTTATATTATACATGTATATTATACTCCGTATCAACATTAATTCCATAAGCACTTTCCCTAAAAAAAATTAATTCCATAAGCACTTGCCATTAAAAAAATTTAAAAATTCCCTAAGCACTTATAAATATAGTAATTTGTTTACATTTACTCATATTAATTTCATTTAATAGTTCAACTCCATTACCTAAATTATCCTCCATCTCATTGATTTGAAGAAACAAAAGCAGGGGTATGGAAAAGTTAAATTAAATCAAGGAAATGTTAACCGGTGTCCCAGAACACTAGTTAAGGATACTAAAAAAAGAAATTATATAATAGTTATTGCATTGAAAAGTGTGTAATCAATTTATAAAAGTAAAAAAAAAAATCTTTTTTTAGTCATAATTTCTTTTTTTGGCACCGTTTAGGATAATCCATTAAATAATTGAAAGAAGAGAGAGTGGTTAATAATCAAGAGTATAATATGAAAAATAACATTAATAATTCATTAATATTGTAAAATGACTTATAATTTAAGACAAATTTTTTTCTCTAAAGTGACTTATTATTTGGTACAGAGGAAGTGTTATTTTTATACATATTATTATAAATATTAATTAAAAATTAATAGTTTGAACCCCCTGCCCTGCCCCAGGGTCTTGGCAACGCCACTGTGTGTACACTGCATTTTAAAACACTAATTTCCCACTGCAGAATCCCCCACCCCGGTAATTTAAAACAGTATCTATTTGACAACAACCAAAGGCTTTTACAGAACGTCAACTCAAATCAGGTAAAATAAAACAAATCACAAATGTTTAACGAGCTGTGTTTCATAAAATTTGCACCTATATGAAAATGGATTCCTAAGAAAAGATCAATTTAACATTTTATAAAATCAAAAACCTCTCTGATTCAAAGCGTGTCTGGTGTTTGGTGCCTGACAACTGACACATTTGATTATATTCAATTATGTGATTTTTTTCAAATTATTATCCATGCAGTGTCTATGCTTAGTAGCCAAAAACAGTGCAATTCACACAAAAAATAATAATAATCCATACATATTATTCAAAATCTAAGCTACAAAAGAGAATAAACGAATCTGAAATCCAAATTATACAATTACAATTTACCTTAACGCCAATCTGCAGCTCCGTGACATCAGCCTCTTTCTTTGCAGAAACTAACACACGATCAAACAAAACATACATCATCAGAAAGCAAAGCAAAAAAGGTAAAAACAAAATCATATAAATTGAAGAATTGAAGAGGAAAAATAAGTAGATCTGATCCAATTATAGATCAAGAAGTGAAGAATGAAGAAAAAGTTGTGATGTGTTATGTGCAACAATGGAATGAGTGAATCGCGAAGAATTGAGAAAGAGAAAAAATACCTAATGCTGATGCAATGAAGAAGAGGACGAAGACGAGAAAAATTGAAAATGGCTTCATCGGTGTATGGAATGTTTTTTCTTACAAACTCACTTACTCCAGTTTTTGTCTTCGCTTGGATATGGATATCGTTTATAGATAGTATCCAAACGGGTTTGGACCGGGTCGAGTTTGCAAGCTTCTTATTAGGTGACCCACTCACCCTTCTTATTATATTTGTGTTTTTACAAAGAAAGAAAGTTTTTTTTTCTTTTGACCAACTTAAATGCAAACAAAGAAAAATAATGAAGAGAAAGAATAGTAAAAAAAGATGGTAAAGTGGCTTTTAGCCTCTTTGTAATAATAGTAAAAAATAATATTTCATCAGTCCTTTTTAGAGGACTATTTTACAAAAACTTACGGATATTAAGAAAAATTGTTGAAGTAATTAATTTGTCGTAAATATATGTGATTATTATTAAATTGTTATTTGTGATACATATATTCAATGTTACTACCTCCGTTTTAAAATATATGTCCAATTTTTGCAATGTGCACTATTCACTTGACTTACTTTGACTATATTTTTTAACTAATGTATAAATACAAATATTAGCATGTAAGATGTTGTTTGATTTGTCTCGACAAATATTTTCAAAATATTAAATTTTTATAATTTTTTACTTTAGATAATTAAAGATATTAACGGTTAAAATTGTGCATTGACATATGTGAAGTGGTTGACTTTGACATGTATTTTGAAACGGAGAGAGTAACTTTTTCATATTTCAAAATATATTGATAATATTAATAAAGGGTATATTTGAAAAAAGAACAATAAATATATCTATAAATTTGTAAATGGTCTTACACGGAAGAACAAGATCTCTTATAAATATTCTTATAATTAACGATGGTGTGAGTAATATATAAAAAAAAAAAAAAAAAGTGAATTGTTAACATGTTATTGGGTCCGTGTGTAATTATCTTTCAATTTTTCCATTGAATTTTTTGAAACAACACTGTAGTTTCTAAATTTATTCTATGTCAATCATTTTCACTTAAGGAAGAAATTCATAGTCATGAATGATGACGTGCAATGTTCAATGATGATGTGGTTATCTACATGGGCTTCAAAATTCAAATCATCTTTACATGTATAGAAACCACATTTAATATGAATTTTTTTCCAATGAGAGTCAAAGGGAGCAATATGGACTTATTTGAGATCATATTACACATAACTCAAGAATAATCTGAGTACCGCTCTGAAAATTTTCATATCAGTTTGATCACAAATGCCTTAGAGGTGATCTAAAACCAACATAGATTACTATGTAGTGTTTTCACATCTTGGCATGGTGGGAGAGAGTGATGAAAGAAAAAGATTGGGGAAAAATATGTTTTTAACAAATACATAAGACAAAGGATATTTTGGGAATTTAATATTTTAAATTAGTGTTTTTTATGCTAATAATATCGAAAACACTAACTAAAACAATCAACTACCCTAAAAAAAAATTATTTGAACATCAAAATATAAATATTATATATGACATCATATATGTTTATCTTTATTTATGACATTCCTAATTTTAATCCGTTACAACTTTGTATTTCAAAAATAAATAATTCTAAGCTTGTACTAAAGATTAGTTAAAGCCCACTAATCATGGTTTAAGAGGAGAACATTTGGAGTTTAAGGAAGAAACGTGGGAGGACTCATTAGAATTTTTAAATAAATAAATGAAGTGAGTTTTTTTTAAAGGAAATAAGTGGTGTAGAAATGTAACAATAAACTTTTGAGTAAATAGGCAATTATTTTCAAAATTGCAAGTTTTATCAATTACCCTCCTGACCTTAACAAAACTTCAATTATTCCTCTAAAATTGCACAACGTTAATCAATTTACTCCATCCGTCAAATTCTTTTGTTAGTCAACATTACGTTTTGTAAATACCCACTGAAGTTTTGCACTTATGTGCAAATTACCCCCGAACTTGAAAATTTATATATTTTTTCTTCTTATATTTGACTCAAAAAGATATTAAAGGCAGACAATTAATATAGTGGTTGATATCCTTGTAAAAAAAATGTATAATTATAATATTTTTCAGCTAGCTACATATTTAAATTGATATGCTTTGTTTTATAAATAGATTAGATGACAATTTTTTTAATCAATGATTAGATGACATTGCTTCTAATGGTTTTAGTCTGCAATACTTATCTGATTATGAAAATTATATCAAGTGACAATATACGTTATTATCATTCAGCAATATAATTCATTACCATATGACATCATCCACTATTTTGAAATGACAAAGGATTTTAAATAATTAAATGAATAGTAAATAAATACACCTCTTAGATTAAGCAATAGTCTCCTATATCTTACTTAGCTTTGGATTGGAATTGGAGATGCATTAGTTTGTCAACAAATTAGAAACTCATTTCACATATTGTTTTGGGAGTTTTCTTGTGTCTCATTGTTGTTGTTTATGGATAGCCGAACAATTTATGTATGCTTATCTTGTTTCATTCTTGCACATCTTGTGCTTGGATGCGGTTTTAACGGTATAAGTATATTTTGCCTTTGCAACAAAAAAGAAGTAGTAGGTAAGTAAATGTGAACGGAGTGAAGTTGAGCCTATTAAGTAGATTATGACAATATTGAAGCATATGAACAAAATAGAAAAGCATAGGTGCAGAAGAAACAACCATTCAATTTCAAACATAATCTAAAGGGACAACCAAATAGTCCATATAACATAGATAAAACAAGTATCAAGTGGAGATTCTAAAAGATTTTCATTAAAGCTAACTATTAATTGAGTCAAGTATATGAAGAAAAAAAATACAAATTTTCAAGTTCGGAGGCATTTTGCACATAATTGAAAAACTTCAGGAGAGGTATTTGCAAAACGTGATATTAACTAACAGAAGAATTTGACAAATGAGATAAATTGATTAATGTTGTGCAATTTCTGAGAGTAATTAAAATTTTGTTAACGTCGAAAATAATTGACAAAACTTACGATTTTAGAGGCAATTACCTATTTACTCATAAACTTTTACTCCTTTTTAATCACCATTCACAATACACCATAGGGTTTGCCGTCCATTATGATGACATACAAACAAAATGAAAAACCAAAATACCAAATAAGTCCTCGTCAACAAAAACAACACCACCATCCATAACCACGCATTTAGCATAAGGAATAAAGGGGTAGAATCGGAAAAGAATCAACTTTTGGTGGGAAATAAAGTCATAAGTCATTTCCATTTCAAAAGTTTAAACCATAAAAACGTAGTGGGCAGGCATGTTCCAGCTTCATTCCAAACCCAACTGACGCACGCAGTCACGCAGTCTTATTCTCGATTCTTCCGTAGCCAATTTCCTACAAAAACCAATTTTCAAAACCCTAAAATTCTTCAACTCGTTCATTTCATTCAATTGTTTCAATTCGATTGAAATTATGGAAGGTAATGGAATTGATGATGTGAAGATTCCTTTGTTACAGTCTACAGAAGAAGATAACGTTGCTGTTAAGACGGTTACGTTTCAAATTAGCGATATTAAGTGTGCTTCCTGTGTTAATTCTATTGAATCTGCGCTTAGGGATGTTAACGGTGTTCAAAGTATTGCTGTTTCGGTAATTGATGGCCGCGCCGCCGTTAAGTTTGTTCCTAAACTCATAACTGTAAGCCTCAAAATCATCATTATTTATTTTTATTATTATTATTTCATGATTTATTCACTAGTCATAGAAGTGATTATTTTATTGTTAAAAAATGATTTTTTTTCAAGAAAAAAATTGTAATTATTAGGTTCTGAATTGTGTTTTTAATTAATTATGGGTTATTGTAGGCGAAAAGAATAAAAGAAAGTATAGAAGAGAGTGGGTTTAGGGTTAATGAGGTTCATGATCATGACCAAGATATATCGGTGTGCCGAGTTAGGATTAAAGGAATGGCATGTACAAGTTGTTCTGAGTCTGTTGAGAAAGCACTTCAAATGATTGATGGAGTGAAAAGGGCAATAGTTGGTTTAGCTTTAGAGGAGGCAAAAGTGCATTATGATCCTAGCGTTGCCAATCCTGAAAAGATAATGGAAGCGATAGAAGATGCAGGATTTGGAGCAGAGCTTATTAGCTCTGGGAATGACGCAAATAAAGTTCACCTTAAAGTTGAAGGGATTGATTCTGAAGAAGATGCTAATGTCTTGGTGTCTTATCTTGAGTTAGTTGCGGGTGTAAATCGTGTTGAAATTGACTTTTCAGAACATATAGTTACGGTTAGCTATGTTCCCGATATTACAGGTCCGAGAACTCTCATTCATTGTGTTCAAGAAGCTAGCCGTGGCTCCATGGTGTATCGAGCAACTTTGTATTCTCCTTCGGGGCGAAGAGAAAGGGATAAGGTTAATGAAATTCACATGTATAGGGATCAGTTTTTGTTAAGCTGCTTGTTTTCTGTTCCCGTTTTCGTGTTTGCCATGGTGCTTCCTATGCTTCCTCCGTATGGCAACTGGTTGAACTATAAGATACATAATATGCTTACTCTTGGGTTGTTTTTAAGATGGATCCTTTGCACGCCTGTGCAGTTCATAATTGGAAAAAGGTACTTTTGCTACATGAACTGTTTAATGACATTAATCCCAGTTTCTTGTTGCCTTTACTACTAATTATTAGCCAGAAGATGGTTCTATCTATCTGCTTTCTATAGATAAAGGTTTGTATAATCATTTTACAATGGCTATTATTACTATTATTAGGTTCTATGCGGGATCATATCATGCACTGAGGAGAAAATCTGCTAACATGGATGTGCTGGTTGCATTAGGCACTAATGCTGCTTATTTTTACTCATTATATATTGTAATAAAAGCACTGACTTCAGATACATTTCAAGGACAAGATTTCTTTGAGACCAGTTCCATGTTGATATCCTTTATTCTATTAGGAAAAT
>Ga0315914_1010100_pt1 | contig 11854 bp, 8 predicted proteins | sample MpolenodulesMG_FD_203920 | JGI IMG/M metagenome (GOLD analysis project Ga0315914, IMG submission 203920) | Medicago polymorpha root nodule microbial communities from Los Angeles, California, United States - elongated nodules | ecosystem: Host-associated > Plants > Roots > Nodule | place: USA... | reverse complement strand
AATTGCCTTCTAATTTTAACAGATGTGCTGTATTTTCCCCATAAAACCTATTTAATTTATTTTATTTTATTAATTTATTAATAGAAATTATTTGATTGGATGGGCTCAAGGATGATGTGTTAAGGGCAAGACCATGCAAGAATTTCTCGATAATTAAAATATGTCTCCTTATATGGGATAATGCGTTCACAAATATTTTAATTTTTTAATTTTTTTTTGTTTTAGTGTGAACCTGGATCCTTTGCACGCAACCGTAACATTTAATGTTTTAAGTCGGGTAAGATCATAATGGATGGCAAAACTATACCTCAAGAAATTTAACAAGATTGAATTCCAACCTACTTGGGTTGATATGATGGTGTTGGATTGAGAGTTGATCTTGTAGTGTGCTCCTCTCTCAAGGTCTCAAATTCGATTCTTTTTAGTGTCAATTTTGGTGGGTTAGTTTGACTTCTTCAAAAAAACAATGTTGCATTTTCAAGGTTTGATCTTGTTTTACTTGTTAACAAGGAGAAAGTATGTAAACCCTTGAAATGAACAACTGTCTTGTATTTCCATAAAAATAAGGAAATTTTTTAAAGAGTTATTTTACTCCCTCCGTTCCTTTTCAAGTGTCGTTCTAGTACGGATTTTTCGTTCCTATTTAACTGTCATTTTTGTATTTTAAGGGTATGATTTGTCAATTATACCCTTTGTCAATTACACTTATCTTTTTTAAGAAAACTAAATATTTTGAAACCTAAAGTTTTTTTTTAAACAAAGTTTGTTTCTTGTTATCTTAAAATTTAAACAAAATGTTGTTACCTATAATAATGGTTCCATGAATAGTTAAAATTCTATAAATAAGATGAGTAGTAATTCTTAAAAATTTCAAGTGCAAAATATGAGAACTGATCCGAGAGAAAAATAAAATAAAAGACTCCATGAATGTTCAAAAGAAAGAAAGGGTGGAAGACTCATTGGAACGACTGACGGGAGGTGAAGAGGGAGAAAAAATTGAAGACTTGTTTGATAAGATAGAAGAACAATATTTAGAAAATTGACAATTGTTTGTTATGAGAGAGAGAGAGAGTGTGCAAAACAAAATTTGTTGGAGAAAAAGATAGTAACTAACAAATGTTTGTTACGAAAGAAATATAACATATTAAATTTATTGGAAAGAGAAAATGTGTGCTAAAAAATAGAAATATATTGGTGGATTAAAATGAGGGTATAATAGAATGAAAATGTGCAAAAATACATTTCGCTATTTTTGTGTTAATATTCTATAACGACATTTAAAAAGGAACGGAGGGAGTAATTGTTTCTCAAAATCCATCATTCCTAACTAACATTTTATTCGTTCTCTTCACAACGACTCATTTTAAAAGTCAATTTTCTCCTTATTAACAAGTTTGTCCGATGTGGACCTTTAGAAAATGGTCCAAGATATATCTTTATCAATTTTGATAAAAAATAATTTTTTTTGCGAGAATAAAAATAAATTTTATAACATTAAGAAATTAGTGAACAAAAATACTATTTTATTTAAATTTACTAACAAGAGTACATATGTACAATCTGGACCAGATTCATATTTAAACTACCCTTTAAAACTAATACAAATTTTATAAAATGAAACTAGAAATTATTTTTCACAAAGTAAAGAAACCTTAATTTTGGTAACTTTTTAAAATTTCACAGGTCACCGTTGAAAATTATGACGCATATCCAGCTTAAATTTATCAATAATACAATGTATTATGAACAATGTGATATTAAATAATACAATGTATTTATTTTTACGGAATAATACAATGGTATGAACAATGTGATATAAATTAATTTGATTTTTAAGATTGTAGAAATATCTACTTATCAAATACGATAAGATTGTATTACTTTGAATCTTTATCCAGTTGGTAATAAATCCCACGGTATTTACGATTTGTCCTAACAAATCTAATGCCAAACGATATGTACATTGAGAGGACATGGGTTCCACCAAATCATGTGGGCCCCATATCAATTTGGCGGGTCTTATGTGAATTTTAACCAATCAAAGAGAGTGCGTTGAAAAGTGTGTGTTAGAATATGTGTTGTTAACATTTCTCGTACATTGAATATCATTTTAACTTTTAAAAAATATTTTAACAAAATCATAAAATAAATAAAAAACTTCACTAAAATACATTTATTCTAAAAAAAAACTTTACTAAAATACATGATACCGATCCTGCCATCTTTTTTTACCTAAAAATCAAAGACAAAATCGTATTACATTAATCATCGTATAACATCATCAACCATCATAAATAGACCACTAAAACACACACATAACACTAACACAAACCCAAACACAATCTTCCATTGTCTTTTTCTTCATATTTGTTTTCATTTTCAACATGCAGAACCCTAACCCTTCCAAGAATTCAGCCCCCATCACTAACAAGTCCCCTCAAGACCCTCCCTCTGATGATGAATCCCCCAAAGAAAGCAACCCAATTACCCTTCAGGGGAGGAAGAGTAATATTCGTGAAGTGAAGGACGTATCTCCACATTGTCATAGATGCAAACATGTGTTTCCCACTTTGGCTGCTTTGATGAAGCATTATCGAGAACACTATATTTGTTGTCATCCTAATGGGTTTTCAGCACCTCCTGGTTTTTCTCCACTTCCTTCCACATCAATAGCCATCCCACCTCAACCTAATCAATATGAGGGTAAAACTAAAACTTAATTTCCTATCTCAAAACTATTTATTATCATGTCTTTTTTTTTCACACTATAATTTTTAGGTCAACACACCAATGACCTAGGGTTTTATTGGCTATATATCATGTCCTAGATTCAATTATTTAATGTTATGTAATTTTTTTTCTTCATTTAATTGTTTTGATTTCAAAGTACTTGTGTATAGAACATTCATAAAGGATTGCACCATACACACCAACATATATATGTTCACTTTGAGTGTTGCTTAATTTTATGAGATCTAATTCATGTAGGCATCTAGTCCTAGATATATCTTTAATTTTTTTTTAACTTATCGGTTTTTAATTTGACGATTTGCTTTTTCTTCAAACTAATGATTTTACAATGAAGCAATTATAATTATAATTTTGAATGTTTTTCTTTTGTTACTAGATGATGATGAAAGCCAAGCAATAGAGATAGATGACTCCTCTGATGATGCTGCATCCGAGTCTGATGAAGGCAAAGGTCTAGGATTGACTTGAACGAGTTTCCTCATAATGAAGAAGAATGATGTATGATCGATGTGACAAATATGCTGCTAGTTCAACTTCTTATTTTTTTTTTGGTGGATTTGTTGGTTATTATATGGGTTTTGGATTCGAGTATTAAAGTAGAATAATGAATAACAAAGTTGAAAATGGCTTCAATTGTTTCCATAGCAACTTCACATCAAATCGTACAACCACCTTCTTCTTAGCTTTCCAACAAATACTCATATACTTTATTCCGACAATCAAAACTCAAGTTATGGCCTGAAAAGCAAGCAAAGGTGATTGCGCAAATAATTGATAAAATTAATAAAAAAAAACATTATAATTCAAATGTGACTAGAAGTTTAGAAATAAGCTAAAAATATAAAACTGCGACCGAAAAGCTTTGGAAATTTTAAAGTACAAAGCTTGCAACAAGTTCTCAATTTACAGCATATTCACTCAGTATTATAACATACAAAGACATAAAATGATTTTTTTATAGAGGAAAAAATAATGTATTTTTTCATAGAGTAAAAAAGAAATAACGATTTTTGTTTTTGTGATTACATGGCTTACGTTATATTTTACATAGCTTAACAGTTTTTGAAGCGATTTTCATATGGTACATCGGTAACCCATATACAACCGAATATTTGTTTGGTTTGAAAGGGATTTTTGTTGTTTGCTTTTTTTTTTGTTGTCAATATTGTTTGCTTTTAATCAATTATTAAATGAAACTTATAATAACACTATCCTTGCATGGTTGAATAGTGTCAAGTTGATTTTTTGGTCACATGACTTAGAATTGGATGGAATGATTGTTTGCTTTTAGTCAATGATTAAACGAAACTTATAATAACACTATCCTTGCATGGTTGAATAGTGTCAAGTTGATTTTTTGGTCACATGACTCAAAATTGGATGGAATGTTTAATATGATCATTAGTTTTTAGCACAAGAAATTTTTATTCAATTTAAAATAACGCTCCAAAAAATTTCGAAAAAACACACATCCAATAAATAGATGATTCATAGTTTCAATTGCACCACATCCAACCAAGCACATAAGAGAATTAGTATCTAGAACATCCATCTCACCATGTTGTCTTTTGTTTATAACATGTTCTCTAAAAACGCCAAACACACAAAGAAACTTATACTTCCTTATTCCAATTATACTCTAACCTTTGAATTTTTGTCTAAAGGCATTTGAGTGAGGAACTAAAATACCCCTCTAACATAGAACTTGTTTGGTTTGTTCAAACATCCAAATCCACCTGGCACAAACTTGATCCTACAAAGAAATATTTTGCAAAAGAAAGAAACCCTCCAATAAAATTAGTTCTATTCCCAAACAAACGACCCAAAACTTGTAATCGTCTTTAGTGTCCCTTAATTCTCTTTCTCAACCAATATAGGACATCTGAAATGGGTTTTGAAATCAACATGAGGGTTGTAGATCTTCTTTAACCTTTCCAACGCATACTCATATGCTTTATTCTGACAATCAAAACTCGAGTTATGTCCTGAAAAGCGAGCAAGATTGATCGTGCAAATAATTCATAAAATTAATCAAAAAAATACATTAGAATTCAATTATGACTCAAAGTTTAGTAATAAGCTAAAAAGATAAATCTAGGACCAAAAGTATTTCAAAAAATTTAAACACAAAGCTACAAAACATGCGCCAAGATACACCGATCACAAGACATATAAATGATAAATCCAAGTTCTCAATTTACATCATATTCACTCATTATTATAACATACAAAGACATAATGTTTTTTTATATAGAGTAAAAAATAATGTATTTGTTTTTTTAAGCGACTTTCATATATGTTTGGTTTGATAGGGATTTTTGTTGTTTGCTTTTTTTTTGGTCAATATTGTTTGCTTTTAATCAATTATTAAATGAAACTTATAAAACTACACTTGCTGTTTTTCTTTTTGGACAAAATTGTTAGGTCATGAGGGGAGCTCGAGGGGCCGACCACATCGAGGCCAGAATAACCACACGAGTGAGAGAGACAACACACACTTACCCAAACCTTAAGGCAATGAGTTTATGGATCCTCTTCCTTATAAGATGTTCAACCTTTACTTTTCTATCTGATGTGGGACATATAACTCACACTTGCACACAACACTCCCCCTCAAGTGTGAGTCCATCAATTCATCATGCTCCCCCTTCAAGCGGAAGCTATTATTACTTGCTTGTATCGCCGTTGTTGCTTTCTCCGCAAACGGACCGACACAAGGAGCCGCTTGCTGCTTATACCACCGTTGCTGCTTTATGTGCAACGAACCGGCTACCTCGGTTGTGTACCCTTCGCCGAACCGGGGCTTTGATACCACTTTGATGGAACAATGGTGAAGAACTATGAAGGAACTATCCAAAAATAGTTAAAAACATAAAACTAGGAAACTAGGGTTTTTGAGATTTTGAGAGAGAGAAGCATTGATGAGAAACTGAAGGAATGATAGGGTTTATGGGTGTTAGTTTTGTTGCTAATTTAAGTTTACATTAGTGATAATCATGTTTAAGTGGTTAATCACACTTTCAGTTAGTTTGTTTTGAAGTTTGTTACTAGTTTGTTAGAATGTAGCTAATAAATGTTAGGGTTTGTTACAATTCTTGTGCTTCAAGCTACCTAACTAAATAGTGTATATAAGCTACCTTTCATTGTACTTTCTTATCAATTCAATAATACAATTACTTTTCTTCAATCACATAATCTTTCTCTCTTCTCAATCTCTAAAATTCACAATAAACAAAATCTGCAAAACCCTAGAAACACAAAACTGCTTCTGATCTCATTGCTTGTTCAACAAGCATTGAAGTGTTGCGCTAACAATGGGTCCTCTTACTTATAAGGTGTTCAACCTTTACTTTTCTATGCGATGTGAGACATATAACTCATACTTACACACAACAAGAATTATCCTTGCATGGTTGAATAATATCAAGTTAATTTTTTGGTCAAATAAAATGATTTTTAACTTACAACAACATAATATTTAGTATATGTAAAAGGGAAAATTAGCACTATGCCCAATGTTTACCTCTCTGAGTGTCTTTACTCTAACTGAAGCATATAGTACCCCTCTCATTATCACATAAAAAATCCTCTCTCATCCACGCACATCATCAACACCTACAGATGTCAAACGTACACATGACTCACACTATGCCTGCACATGACTCTAAAAATTGGATGGAATGATTAATATGATCATTAGTTAAAGCACAAACAATTATTATTCAATTTAAAATAACGCTCCAAATAACTTCGATAAAAAAACACACATTCAATAAATAGATGATTCATAGTTTCCATTGTACCACATCCAACCAAGCACATAAGAGAATTAGGATCTAGACCATCCGTCTCACCGCATTGTCTTTTGTTTGTAACATGTTCTCTAAAAACGCCAAACACACAAAGAAACTTATACTTTCTTATTCGAATTTAGGGTGCATTTAGTTTGCACCACCAATTACATTGGTCCAACTTGCACCACTATAATAACCCACTATAGCAGGTTTTTTCAAGTCAAAATTTATAATTCAGTTTCCATCGTTTGATGATCATGTGGTCCAAATTACCTCTAATTTATTTTCCTTTCTCTCTCCATGTTCCTCCTCTTCTTGTTGAACAAAAAAAGCGAAGCTGGTGCGAATTACTCAGCGTTGTGTAGCCTGTAAAAATGAAAAGGAAAGTTCGCTACTACAAGGTCCATGTGAGCATTAGAAATTAATAAACTGTCAAAAAGGTAACCAACTACAAATCCAAACCGTTACAATATATTAACAATATATCAATGACTTATATTAAAGTGGTTCAAGTTGGAGCAAAGAAATTGGTGGTACAAACTAAATGCATCCTCCAAATTATACTCTAATCTTTGAATTTCTGTCTGAAGGCGCTTGAGTGAGGAACTAAAATACCCCTCTAACAGAGAACTGGTCTGACTTTTTCAAACATCTAAGTCCACATGTCACAAACTTGATCCTTCAAAAAAAAAAAATTGCAAAAGAGAGAAATAGTACTCCAACAAAAGTTCTATTCCCAAACAAGCAACTAACTCATCCTCCACCATCCACCCCATTAAAAGTCATCACCTCCTAAACATCTCACAAACAAACATTTTATTCAAAGACAAACCATATAGTTATTGAACCTCTCCTTAAGAAACCCCGTGCGCCCAAGGATCTAACAAAAAGGAAAAGTCAACTCCAGATGAATGAGTAAAATATTAATCTAGAAAACTAACTATTACCATTTTCCATTTAAAGAAAAACTCATGATCATCATTTTTTAACAAAAAAATCTTTAAACCCTCTCTAATTCCCAACTCCTCACCATAATCAATACATTGAATGACTCCCCACCAATATAAGGATATTCTTCTACCTTTCCTACCCTCGTATACTCTCGTTTCCAACCCTTAATCCATAGTATTTAGATTGAATCACCTTAAACCATAAACGTTCCTTATCCACCTCATCTCCAACACTACTTACCTAGCATAGCAATATTAAATTGACACATACAAACTGTATCTCACTTAACACATTTATTTTTTTGGGCTTGCTCACACCCACTCCAAAGAAAAAATTTAAAGAGAGATTCAATTTGATAAATAATACATGCACGAGATTTAAAGAATAAAAGAAAATAAACCGGTAGAGTTGACAAGACGTCTTTCAAAAGCACGTGGAAACTACTCATGGACAAGTTATGTCTTTTTCAACTAGAGAACCATTTTGAGTTCTATCAGGAAAAAAGGCTTCTAAAATGCCATATCACGACGCCCATATATTTTAATTTAAGTGTCTGATGTTCGAATTAGGCAAGTGTAAGTAAAGTATCGTATTTCAAGTAGATTATTTAAGTGATGAGTTCATTGGGACATTAAACCTAAACAACTGTCAAGTTGCACCTGCTGGTCACACGATGATACTTACGTATGGGGTCTTACACTCAAAGATGTTGGTCAATTTCGTCCGCATATCGAGTTGCACCTGTTGATCCACATGACGATTCATGGGGGTCTTACTCGCTCGAAGGTAATTGAAATATAGACTTAAATTAGTGTTCTTATATTTCCAAAGGTATGACTTCTCAATGTTCCTCAAGGTTTCCTCTTCTATGAGTCTTAGAAGTACATAACACACTCTCCCTCTCGGTAGTTCTACAAACGGACAGCCCTATCAGCGTCTACCTTTTGAAGATGAAAGGAGAGTGAAGTTATTGTGTTAATTTAAGTCGTGAAGTCACCTGTTTCCTTAATTACTAACTAGTTACTAACTATTTACAAGAAAGTTATATTAATATTAATAATCTATAAAAGTATCAATAAATTTTGATTTATTTCATTGTTAAATATATAAACATGAAATGCAGATCCCCTAAAAAAAATAAAAGGTATATAAAATTTAATTGTTTATGAGTGGTATGCTAACACCATCTTGGTTGCCTTTGTAGGGGATAGATGTGTTTATTCCATCCCTCATGGTAATTTTTTTAATTGTTTTATCTTTCTTTATTAGGTTAGTTAAATATGTTTTGATCCCTATAAATATATTCATTTTTCATTTTAATTTCTCTAAAATTTTACTTCAACTTTTTGTCCCTACTTTTGGTCCATATTTATAATTTAATTTTTGTATTTTTTTAATGAAATTGTGCAATGTGTAGAATATTGTAAAAATATCTTCCAAAATAAAAAAGAATTTTTTAACAAAACATAAATTAAATTTAACCACAAAAAATATAAAAATTCATATTTAATTCATGTTTTGTTAGAAAATTCTATTTTTTTTAGGAGAGATTATTATAATATTATAAATTTTTCTGCAAAGTTTTATTCAAAAATATGAATTCTACATATGAGTTTACTTTAAACGAGGGACCAAAAGTGAAGATGAAAAACTTTTGGAGGACTAAAAGTTGAAGAAGTTTTTTAGAGAGACTAAAATGAAAAGTTGACATATTTATAGGGACCAAAAATATATTTAACCCTTCTTTATTCTTGTTTGTATATAAGTTTAAGCACCTTTTGTACTCGAATTTAGACTATTGAATCATTCTCTTCCGTTTCAGAAAAATATCGTATACAATCATAACATCTTTAAATCATATGATGTGTTTAGATGTGATTGGTTGGATTTCTCCTACCTTAATTGAAGGTTCTAGTTTGAAATATAATCATGAGAATGCATCAACACCAAAACACTAGATGTAGGAGTTTTGTCACCGATTATAGTCTTATTTCATAAAAGAAACACCGTTCATAATTTTCAAACGTTAGTGCAATAAAAAGAGCGGAAAGACGGGCACGCACGTGCCCGTCTTTTCGCTAGTAAAAATAATTAAAATATGTTTCTTTAAATATTTTGTTAATTTTGAGGAATATGCGATGATGCGTTTACAAATATTTTCATTTTTATTTTTTAAAATTTTATTTTGTTTTAGTATGAATTGGGATCCTTTGCACGTAACCGCAACATTAATCTCTCGAGTCAATAAGATCATAATGGATGATAAAACTCTACCTCAAGAAATTTATATTGAATTCCAACCCAGTTGGGTTGGTATGATGGTGTTGAATTGAGAGTTGTGACCTTGGAGTGTGTTTCTCTCTCAATGTCTCAAATTCGATTTTTTCAGTGCCAATTTTGATGGGTTTCAAAAAAAACAATGTTGCATTTTCAAGGTTTGATCTTGTTCTACTTGTTAACAAGGAGAAAGTAAACCCTTGAAATAAACTATTGTCTTGTATTTGCTTAAAGGAAAATGATAACAGGTGCTCTTAAAATACATGTTAAAAAATCTAATGAAGAAACTTTGTCTTCGGAAATTACGTATTCAATGCATTGAAATTTTAAAAAGTAACATTTTTTTACATAAAATTTATCAATTATTTGTATTTTTTAATCTTTAACAAATGTCTAAGACCACTTGTTAGCAAGATCCTTCCATAAAAATAAGGAAAGTTTTTAAAGAGTTATTTTCATTGTTTATCAAAATCCATCATTCCTAACTAACATTTTATTCGTTCTCTTCACAACGACTCATTTTGAAAGCCCATTTTTTCCTTATTAACAAGTGTGTCCGATGTGGACCTTTAAAAAATGTTTCAAAATATATCTTTATCATTTTAAATAAAAATAAATTTTATAATAATAAGAAATTGGTGAACAAAAATACTATTTTATTTAAATTTCCTAAATGTAGTACAAATGTACAATCTGGACCAGATTCATATTTAAACTACGCTCTAAAAGTAACACAAATTTTATAAAATAAAAATAGAAATTATTTTTCAAAAAGTAAAGAAACCTTAATTTTGGTAACATTTTAAAATTTCACAGGTCACCGTTGAAAATTATGACGAATATCCAGCTTAAATTTACGAATACATACAATGTATTATGATCAATGTGATGTGATAATTAATAATACAATGTATTATGATCCTTCAAATAAATACAATGTACTAGCATGAACAATGTGATATAGATTAATTTGATTTTTAAGATTGTAGAAATATCTACTTATCAAATACTTGGAATCTTTATCCAGTTGGTAATAAATCGCACGGTATTTACGATTTGTCCTAACAAATCTAATGCCAAACGATATGTACATTGAATATCATTTTAACTTTTAAAAAATATTCTGACAAAATAATAAAATAAATAAAAAACTTCACTAAAATACATTTATTCTAAAAAAAACTTTACTAAAATACATGATACCGATCCCGCCATCTTTTTTTACCTAAAAATCAAATACAAAATCGTATTACATTAATCATCGTATAACATCATCAACCATCATAAATAGACCACTAAAACACACACATAACTCAACCCAAACACATTCTTCCATTGTCTTTTTCTTCATATTTGTTTTCATTTTCAACATGCAGAACCCTAACCCTTCCAAGAATTCAACCCCCACCAACAACAAGTCCCCTCAAGACCCTCCCTCTGATGATGAATTCCCCAAAGAAATCAACCCAACTACCCTTCAGAGTTCTTTAAGTATGGAGGAAGAAGATGTCCTGAAAACTGCTCTCGAAGTCTTGGTGGAGTTCAGAGCACGTACGAATGGGAAGCTGGCAGCTGATTGGGAAGGAGGAAGAGATGGTCCAGCTATGAAGAGGAGGAAGAGTAATATTTGTGAAGTGACGGACGTATCCCCACATTGTCATAGATGCAAACATGTGTTTCCCACTTGGGGTGCTGTGATGAAGCATTTGCAAGAACACTATTTTTGTTGTCATCCTAATGGTTTTTCTGCATTTCCTTCCACATCAACAACCAACCCACCTCAACCTGATCAATAAGAGGGTAAAACTAAAACCTAATTTCCTAACTCAAAACTATTTATTGTCGTGTTTCTTTTTCACACTATAATTTTTAGGTCAACACTCCAATGACCTAGGGTTTTATTGGCTATATATCATGTCCTAGATTCAATTATTTAATGTTATGTAATTTTTTTTCCATTTAATTATTGGGTTAAATAAGTTTTTCGTCCTTATAAATATAGCGAATTTTGATTTTAGTCCCTAAAAAATTAAACTGAATGTTTTCATCCTCACAAATTTTTTTATTTTGTTTTTCGTCCT
>Ga0315914_1010098_pt1 | contig 11856 bp, 11 predicted proteins | sample MpolenodulesMG_FD_203920 | JGI IMG/M metagenome (GOLD analysis project Ga0315914, IMG submission 203920) | Medicago polymorpha root nodule microbial communities from Los Angeles, California, United States - elongated nodules | ecosystem: Host-associated > Plants > Roots > Nodule | place: USA... | reverse complement strand
ATTCCGTTCCGTCAAATTTCCAAACAATGGGGTGGAAAATTAGTACCATTCCATCATAAAGTATCCAAACAATGGAATGGAATCTTTATTCTGTTCCATTCTGCTCCGTTAATTTTATGTTATCCAAACAGAGCCTTGGTTAATTCTTTTTTGGTGTTAAGGCTCTGGTTATTTTTGTTTATATCAAAATCAGTTCAACAAGGATAAATAAACACTTTATTATTTTTCCACAATCATTCAACACCTCATTTTCTCTTTATCTATCTTTTTTATCAATGAATAATATTTGTACAACTATTTTTGTACAACTTTCTTTCTCATACTCACACTATCTTCTTATTCTCTCTTTTTCTTTTTCTCTCCTCATTGTTTTTGACCAATGAGAAGAGATAAAAACAAGGTTATCCCAAAAATTGTATCAAAATAGTTGTTCAAATATCATTACTCTTTTCTATCACATCACCCACTAGGTGGAGTTTAACATGGGAATGGTGAATCCTCTCCCACCATGGGAAAGGTGATCTTTTGACCATTGATATATTAGTATTTTAATTCAATGGTTGAGATCTCTTACTAGTTACCTATATGCAACTTTTTGATATTAATCATGGAACAATAAAAGATACCCCACAAATAATTGTCTATGTTATAACTTTGTTAATATTTTTAAAATATGATGTTGTGTCTTTTCTTTATTAACGTAAAACAACAATGCAGCAACAATTTCTTCTTAATAAACCAGAGAATAACATCAACTATCAACTGCACCAAACTCCACTTAAGCTTAAACAACACAAATAATTCCATTGGGACTGACCTCTAAGATAATATCAACTAAATTTGAATAAAGTATAGGGAGGTAAATTGACATAGCAAATGAAGTACGTAGCCTTCCAGATCTCACGGAAAACAAAGAGAGCAAAAATGGTGGTATATTGCATAAACTTCAGAGACTGATATTAGTGAAAATGGGTGTTAAATATTTTTTCCATTGCTTTGGAATAGAGAAAAATACAGAGATGAGATTTGAGAAAAATACTGTGATGAATGACGCTAGGTGATAGTTATAAATTGGGGAGGTGTAGATTTGATTTAAAAAAAAAACAACAAGTGTTATTAGTAAAATTGTTAATATGGCCTTTTCAAAAAAAATTAAAATTGTTAATATGATTAAATATTAGTTTTTTGTAGCCATTGAAAAACCAAACAATAAAAAGCAACAAGTTGTGTGGACAGGTGACTGTAAAATGTGAGCTTTTCCACGGTGGGAAAAGATTCACCTTTCCCATGTTAACCTTCACCTTAAGAGCTATTGTTGCAAAAAAAACTTCATCAAATCTCACTAACAAGCATAATCCAATATGGGAAATGTTTTGTGTACACTTTAAGGGGGTGGCATTTACCATGGAAAGGGTGATTCCTTTCCCACCATGGGAAAGGTGATGTTTTGACCATTGATATATTAATAAAAAAATTCAATGGTTGAGATGGATTACCTGCAACCTATTGTTAACTTTTTGATTTTAAAAATTGTACAAAAATTGTGACCCCACATTGTAAGGTTAAATCTTATTTTATTCACAACTCTTCTTTCCTTTCATCAGAACGACGACCACAGTCTTGCGAAAACTTCGATCCACACAATCATCAGAAAGACGTCCAGAGCATCTCACTGCCGTCATCTAACCACCACCACCCTTCTCTCAGCTGACTCTGATCAGATCATCTCAGACCCATATCCAAACCCATCTCCCTTTAGCTCGTATCGCTGCCTTCCTGCAACCACTACCATTTTTGTCGTCGTCGTCGCCGCCCCTCCCTCTGTTATTATTTTGATTTGTACAAAAACTGTTATGGATTTTTCAGAGGAGGAGACAGAGAAAAAATATATGATTTTTATTTTCTGCAAATTGGATTGAAAATTGGTTGGATTTTTTCACAAATTGGTTGAAGAAGATATGAAAGAAGCAAATTGGGTTTTCCAGATTTTGATTTCTTAATGTTTGTAGTGGACGGGAAAGAATATAAATGGAGACCCTAGAAGGAAGAAGAAGAAGAAGTTCAGATGTATTTTGGTGTGCTACTGCATAATCATTTGTGAAAGTAGATTTAAGTAGTATATAACATTGTAAATTACTCCATTATAGTTCACTTTTCCATCACAATTCTGTAACTTTGTTTGCACATAATAAATTGAGATGCAATTATCTTTTTATTATGGTTGTGATGTGTTATCACATTGATATATGGTTGAACATCATGAATTATTAGAATATATAATTATTGCCCTTCTAAATTCCAGCTCTGTTGAACACAACCATAAAATAGACAAAATAAATTAAACACACACCAACGGCGGCGGCGAATGGAAAGGATACGATGGTGGTGGGATTTTGTTTTCGAAGGGAGAAGAAGGGTGAAGGGGGAAGCTGGGTTTTATTTTCTCTACCACTCTGTCTCGCCTCTCTTTTCTCTCTCGATAAACTAGCTTTTTTTTTCTTTTCTTATTTAAAGTTTAATTTAATATTCCATTCAATTTTTTTTGTCAAAACCATCAAACTAAAAAAAGCCTTTTGCAACTTGTTGACTGATATTTAGAGGTTAAAATTCACCTTTCCTATGGTGGAAAAGGATTCAACTTTCCCATGGTAAATGCACCCTAGCTTTTATGTTTGTATTAGGATGTTTATTTTTGGGATGTTGAACCATTGGGTTTGTTGAAATAAGACACAACTATAACGTGCTATAAAATTCAAGAACAAGTAAAATAGCTCATTGTTTAAGCGAAAGCTAAATTGATATATAAACTGATATTGTTACAGCTCTATTTTAATATGTTACAACCAAAATATAGATTTAGTTTGTTTGCTCATTTTAATGAAGCACAAACTGATACATGAACTTGAGCAGTGAGCACAAAGCAAAATAAGAGCTATAATTTGGAAATCAAAAGAAATGTTAAACAAAGAGTAAACCACTAAATCGATTTGTCACTCTCAAATTAGTCCTCAGCTCTATTAATATTTCAAATAAATCCTTGTCTCTGTCAAAAGTTTCTCAGTTAGGTCTCTCATCATGTGACAAATACATAAAGACAGAGCCCAATTGAGAAATTTTTGACAGAGATATGGACCAGTTCGAAATATTGATAAAGTCATGGACTAATTTAAAAGTGGCTTACAAAGACAAAAACCAATTTAATGGTTTACTCGTTAAACAAAACTATTCACAATATAATGCAGAAGCAGGCCACTTTATAAGCAAAGCCACCATTTTTGAGCTTTCAACTTATCTTAAACCATAAGTAATGCATAACTAGAACCAAAATTAGGCCATAATCTTCTACTGCAAAAAACCAGCAACCAATTTCAACTTCCCTTTAACTTCTTTTATTGTTCTTGCCTATCTTGGAAAGCACTACTTGGAGGAAATTAGTTGTAATTTGAAGCTTCCTGCATGTAATATAATTGAATACTTGAGCAAGCAAGCGTGTTTAAGTTTTGAATGAAGTTATGTTTTGACTATCTACATACCTGAATACAACATAAAGCCATAACAATAGTAGAACATGTCATCTTGTGCTTGTCTATTTTGCAAGGATTGATTAAAGATTGGGCATCTCCACCTTGAATTAATTGAATCTTTTTAGTGTAGCCAAAATTATGCATATCTTTCATCGCCATGCCAAGCTTATAAAATCCACCAGCCTCTTCTCACAAATAACTCCAAATATTAGTAACTTTCGTACGACCTCCTCTGGTTTCTGAATTCTGATACCTTTCTCATAGAGCACAACAATTGTTGTTGCTCAAGCGGTACAAAAGTATGGTTGCGATTCATTATCAACTTTGTAATTCGCCATTCTCCATCCTTGCTAATATTAAATCGCACCATCACTTTACTATTTGTCCTCGAATCAGCCCTTTGTTAAGCAACTTCACCTACGATTTCTTCTTCTGGTTCACTGTTCTTAAACTCTTGTTTGGAACAATAATAATCTTTCAAACGTGTGTTCTTTTTATCATTATCATAATACACTTCTTTCCCATTTTTACACTAAAACCCGTCTTGAAGCCATGTTCTTGGTATAAGCTATACACCTCGTCCTTGCTATGAACAATGGATAACATTTGGGTTACACTGTGGTTGGTGACATTGTCAACCACAATGTTACAAGTGTACAAAAAAAACCTTGTGAAAGAAAAAGAAGAAAGTCACTTGTGACATTATGGTTGATCAATGTCACCAACCACAATGTCACTCAAGTACTACATGCACGACTTGATCAAGGAAAATATCTTTGGGTTTGTCAATTTCAACTACTTGACACTTACTATCCTCCATATTTATTCTACAAATAAACCAAAGTCATCATCATTTCAACTTACATAAAACTTAAGAAATTTGATTTATATTAAAAATGTCTCCTTAGTCTTTACTGTCGTTTTAATTTGATCCATAATAACATGTTCTATCTAAAACAACTTTCAAAATAAATTCTCTACATACAAATTTGAAAACGGTAATTTCAATCCGTGAAGGAACTACACCTAAATGCATTAAAATGTCATAACCATCTCTAGATGACAAAGAAAAAGGATTGATCAAAAAAATAATAGTATAACTTATTGAATAACATGATACTTCTACAAAATCATAAAACAAACAAGGGTCGTGTTTTTTTATTTTATTAATGGTAAGAATTTAATAAAAAAAGTTTAATATTAAACATTTTGAACAATAAATAAACATAATTTCCAATACATGATTTCTATTAGTGAAATTCTTAACATATGTCCTAAAGGCACATGTTAATATTTCCCAAGAAATAATTCCATATAATAAATAAGTGACTTATGGAAGAATGAAAAAGGAAAAAGAAGTTATGGAGCAACTACAATTAGAGGAAGAAATCGGAAAAAATATGCCATTGTAAACCATGGAGAAAAATGGAATAAAAAGGGCGGGAGAAGTGATGGTTTCCCAAAACGACAAAAGATTATTTTTGATGAGAAAATGAAACTTAAACATTTATGCGTTGTCGTGTTTTGATTGAATATACCCAAAAATTAGGTGTAAACTGTAAAGACTATAGTAGAGTTTGTCGCATTAAGGAAACTAAACCCAATTTCACAGCACACACGGTCTCTATTCTCTTTCCACGTTTGAGAGCAAGTCTCTCTCAGTAACTGTAACACAAACATCACACATAATTGAATCCTTCCCTCCCCTCCCCTGTTACAATTCTCATCAACCATGACCATGATATCTCCAGCTCAGCCACCAATGCATCACCATCAAGCCCAGCCCCCATATTCTCCACTAATATCAAAGCCATCATCATCTGGAGTAGACTTCAGCCCACCCCTAATAGCAATGGTAGTTGTTGTCGCAGCCGCATTCGTCCTCGTAACCTACTCCCGCCTCATCACCCGCCATCTTTCCCCTCCCATCCACCGTCTCATCCAACGCTTCCACCGCCCTCCTCCCTCCTCCTCCTCTTTAGGCGACATCGAATCCCTTCAATACGACTCAACATCTTTCGAAACACCGCTCACTTATGGCTTAGACGAATCTATCATCAAAACAATCCCATTCTTCATTTACACAACAAAATACGAACAAGAATCTCGCCGTGACTGCGCCGTTTGTTTACTTGAATTCGAAGATCACGATTATGTTCGTACTCTTCCTCTCTGTTCCCATACTTTCCATCTTGACTGCATTGATGCTTGGCTTCGTTCACACGCTAACTGTCCTCTCTGTCGCTCTCTTCTTCTATGTGAGTCTCCGTTCAGACCTCTCATGGCTGCTAGAATTCGTCCTTCCTTTCATGACCAAACTAATGTACTTCATATTGATACGCCGGCGCCGGAGATTACTCCTCATTCTCCTGTTAACGGCGAAGAGAATCGGTATACCAGACGGGAGGATTTTCTGTTGAAACGCTCTTATTCTTTTGGTTTTGAACGGAGTTTACCGTCGGAGAGGATGGTTATTGATCCTGCCACAACCTCACCGTGGCGGTATCGAAGAGGGAGTAACAGTTTCTGGAGTAAAAGACCGTCGCCGTTTGGTTCATTAGGGAAGTCTAGAGTGTTTTCGTTCAGATACTACAGAGGAATGAAATCACCGTTTTTCCGGCGGAGGGGATTCTTTCCGTTATCGGAGTCAAGTGTTAGATACGCCGGCGACGGAGGGAGTTCATGGCGGAGGAGTAAATCAATAGCGAGTCCAATGTTTTCAAGATCATCAGCGGCGGTATTCTCGTCGAGCCGGCTGAGATGTGGTGATCCAGAGGCGTTACTATCGCCGGAGAGATTTAACCGGCGACGATGAAGTAAGAAGAGGTTGGGAATTGAATTACGGTTATTAATGAACGAGGAAGAGTACGTACACGTGGAAGAAGGTGATTGGTGAGATAGGTCAATGAAAGGGAGTAATTAAATGGTGGTGGTGGCGTGTGCAGTGTAGGTCTGGCAAATTGTAGAGACGAGACGAGAGTCATTAATGGAATGGTAGGAAAGAGCATTTAATTTTGATTAATTGGTTTGAGATTTGCATGTGGCTATCTTCTGACATTGGTGGGGGTGGATTAATTGGTCATAAATGCTTGATTTTAAATGCGCATTTGACAAATGTGTTGTGTTTCCACTTTCCTAGTAGTAGTATTCAATGAAGAAATTGGATGCTTTTGCAATTAAGGAGTTTGAGGAGCCAGGGCCAGCCCATTAATTTAATAGGCCCAACAAACCAGTACTAGTACTACTAATCACAATCATTACTGCTAAGTGTGTAGTACTAATTACAGTTTACACACAATGTAGTTACTGCTAAGTCCACATTTATTACTACTGTGTAATAAGCAACAACCAATCTTCAAAATTCAGTAAACTGGGAAGTGATCGCCGGTTGCAGCTGCATGTCCGTCAGGCATTAAGTTGAAAGTGTTTTTTGGATTTGAGGTAAGTGTTAAATTTGAAAGAGTTTGTTAATTCTTTATGCACTCCATATGATTCAATAAAGTCTGCTGCATAAAAAATAACCTGCACGTAACACCAGACATAAATATAAAATTTGTCATTTTGTGCAGAAAATTATGGTTTTTTAGTACTGGGTGTAGAAAATGTTGTTAAATAGACTATGCATAACGTGTGTCTGTCATTTGTGTGGAGTCGCTCTTAAGTTATGAACCAAAGATATGCCTAGTGTATAATTTTTTCTTCTTTCATTGTGTAGTACATCTTAGACACATTTTTGAGATTGAAGATATGTTAAAATGATGATGATCAATTAGAGATTAAATACTTTTTTTTTTTGGTTCCAACTTTCCAAAGACATTGATTTTTCAAGTAAAAAAAAGACATTAAATTTTATTACATTATTTTTAGTTTTTCAATAGCAAATCCATGAACAAAAGTCAAAGAATATAGCCTTTTGTTTTAGAATTTATATTTTAAAGAAACTAATTGGTTAATTAAGATCTTTTATAAATAATATTAAAAAAAATATATGTGCCACCGTTAGTAATTTTTTTAATGTTTCCTTAAAAAAAAGTAATTTTTTTAATATTAACAGTGTCGACGTGTTTTGCTCAAAGTCTAAGCTTTGTATGACTTCGAGTATCATCAACATCAAGTCAATTTCTACTTACCCAAATTATTTGATCATAACCTCTCTACCTTTTATAGTTGGTGATAATGTGATATTAGAACATTTAAGAGTAAAATTGATGATTGAAATAAATTATTTGGATGTAAACGAATGGCTTGTTAAAATAGAGATAGACCAAAAATTAACGAAGATTGAGGATTGAAAGGTAAAAAGTTTTGGTCCCAATTATTGCAAACTGCAAAGGTAAGATATGCCAAAAGGTCACAACAATAATAAACAAAGACTACATTTTTAATAGAATGCAAAATAACACATAGCAATAAAATTTAAATAATCTTGTCAAAAATTCACAACAGTAATACATAAAAACTACATTTTTAATTTAAAAAATAATGATATGAAATAATAATAATAATATTTAACACTTAAGATTTTTTTTATCAATGATTTCAATGCTTGAGATTTTTTTTTGAGGTTGCTTCTATAGTTGATGTATACTAAGTTTTAGTTCACCCAATGACATGTCATGCTCACTCCAATGCAAGTTTTCTATAATTGTCTTCGTTTATAAGAAATTTGGGCATAGTAGCACTAAAGTTGGTCTTAAAGTAGTACAACTGAAATAAATCAAAATTTTATCTGTGGCTATTTATTTGTATGATTTCTTCCGTTTTATTTCACTGCTGTTGCTTATATACTATAGACTAGGAGTAACGTTATGTTGTACTACTAGTTAATTGATTAGCAAAAGCTAACTGTATACTCTGATTTCAGAGACTTGTTGATCTACATCATCAATTCATAATTCTTTCCGCTAAGGCTCTCCAAAGAAGAATCACTCTCTTTCAAAAGTAGTTAACCAACCTTTGCCTGCAGAAGATCGCAAGTATCCCTTTTATTTTCTGGGAAAAAGAATCACTTGTGATATGTTTGTTTCACAAGAAAAATTGCGCTGAATCCTTCTCTTACGTTATTGTATTTATTTCTGATACATGGACTGATGCCTCTTAAGTTCTATTTTAACCAACATGTTTGCATAGGATTGAACCACGCCAAACTAAACAATTAACAATATTACATAATTGTTTTTTTCCCTCTAAATAAAGCAAGCAATTAAACAAAGAGGAGTCGTCGTAAGCTTAACTCAGTTGGTAGGGACAATACATAATACATGCAAGGTCTGGAGTTCAGCCCCGAACACCACCAAAAAAAACAAAAAGGATTCATTTCGAAGAGACAGAGGGAAAATCTGGGTTCATTTGCTATACAGACCCCCTACCCCCCTTATAAATCACGTATTGCTGTATACACCCCATATAAAAAAAATAAAAATTGGGCCCTTTACAAGCATAGGTCTGGGGTGTGACGGCTTAAGGACCAGGGCCAACCCTCAGAGCAAGTGGCGGAGTTCATATAAATTATTCAAATAATCAAATTCAATCAATTTCGTTATAATATTCTTAAAAGAAAATTAAATATATTTTAATCATAAGAATTAATTTATCATTCCTTAAAAAAATTCTCTTTCAAAAATGTGAAAGAAAGATTTCTTCATTTTTTCCAATATTTCAAACTCACAAAACTTTCGCCTCCCCTTCAAACCCTCAAACAAAGTATTAGAGGGCTTTGCTTCTCAACTCAATTTCATCAATAAACTGCTAACTTCTTAAAAGTGGTAGCAGAACTGTCTTAAAAGTGGCAGTTCGAAATAAACTTCTTCATTTAAAAAAGGTTGGAATGTGGGAGATTATCCAAACATTGAGACTGATAACTGCCAACTTTTCTTCATTTATCTTCACAAATTTATCTTCACAAATATTCAACTTCTATCGAGCAATGTGAGGTACACTGTTTTCATAGTATTGTTGTGCTCTATTTGATATTAGCAGAATAGAAAGATTTGAGATGATGTTCAAGACAATTTACTTGCCATTGCAACTCGAGGTAATACTATTCTCGAAGAATGGAACAAAGCCTGTGGAGGAAATTATGCAGGTAATTCTAACACATTGACTTCTATTGGGGATCAATGGTCTAAATCGCTTTCTCCATGGATCAAAATATTATTGACATTGTGTTTAAGAAATGAGAATAGAGCGCTTTCATAGCTGTCAAAACTCTTTGTTGCTCACCTCAGTTAACTATTCATGAAGGGGAAGCTTTTGCTCTGTATCAAGCTTGTTTGTGGATGATGGATCTAAATTTCAAGAATGTTATTTTTGAGTTGGATGCCAAATTTGTGCTAGATAGTTTCATTCATCGCCGGTGTTTATGTATGAATTCCGTGTTATTTTAGAGAATCTTAGAGGTTTACATTGTTTCTATTTTTAAAACTCTCATGTTGATTTCTTAAAAGGGAAAAACAAACATAGTCGCTCATATTTTAGAAATGTACCACATATGCACTAAATCCTCTGTGCTATCATTATATTCCTACATATACATGCATTGAACATCATCGATAAATATGACTATTATCCGGAAAACAAACATGGTCGCTCATATTCTAAGTATCCATCCTGAGATGCATAAAAAAGCTGAAAAGAAACCACTAAACAGTATATCTATAGTGTGGTTGTTGATTTTAGTTGTTCACATAACATTATTGTTGATAAAATACATTTTTTCTTGTAAAAAAATACTAATAGTAAATACAAATAATTGAGAAATACAAATATTTCAAAGGTGACACTCCACATCACATAAAGAGAGGTGCTATTAAAAGCATAGACAAACTTTTCTGCGTTACATAACGTTTGCATAAAAGAGAAACAGGTTAAGGGGAAAATAGAAAAGGTTGGACTTATTCATATCAAATTAACCACAAGTTTAGTATAGTATGCACATAAAACACTCATATATTTCAAGTACTACTACTCAACATCCCTTCCCTAGATCCAAAGCTAGCATGCCAACGGATATGGATTCCCAAGTCCCCACAACTGCATGCCAACTTGTCACAACGATTGCTGTATTTTTATACTACTATTTTAAAATAAGATGCATTTCATCTTTATCTAGTGTTTCTATCTATCTATGCCCGTAATGTGTTAGCTGTACATGTGCTGGCTCCTTGAAACTGAACCTTTTTGTCTACCAAACAAGGACCAACCTTACACAAACACGACACACAAAGAATCCTTCATACTTTGCCACATCAATATGCCAACTTCATATCAAAACACTAAAATCGCCATTCCCAAGTCCCCACAACACCGACCTCACTCACATATATTAAACCAAATTTACTTGCACATTCAAATTTTTCTTAAAAAATATTTTGTGTCACGATTTAGTCGATAAAACATGAAGCCTTAACTAATGAGCTTTTCAGAACTAACAAAACTTCATGAGAAGTTGCATTGCATTTACCTGAAGGTTACATGTTTAACCAAGAATTGTTCAAATAAAACCTTATCATTACATCAAGCAACCCCATCTAACCCATTCAAACGACCATCCAACCAAAGACATAACAGATACTACTAAGCTAACTCAATAGTTTAATAGAAGACCAAACAATGAAATGAAATAAGAAAAGACTGCAACAACAACATAAAATTTATGTTCAACTTTATGAAAAATAAGTTACAATAATGCTCAATATGTAAAACATATATTAAACATCATAAATTTGTAATTTTCGCACAATTGAGCAAATGCAAATTCAAATTCTCACAAAAGTGTATGAGATACAGCATAATCAAACCAGGAACCGGAAGATAACAAATCTTTGGATTGCAATTTCCATAAAGAAAAAAAGGAGGGAAGATATAAGGAATAAAAAAGGACATAAAAAAACTTATGAAAAAGCAACCCAAAGAACCCAATTACATACAGAAACCAGTTTCATGTTCTTAAAGCTAAGAATCCCTTTATAGAAAGGGACAAAAAAAACATGAACATTAAAAAAAGTTGCCATTTTTTCTTCTTTGAATTCCTTCATTGATTTAGTAAGCCATGCATTGGAAACCGCTGCAAACCCACAACCAAATCACAAACAAAACCGCACAAACAAACAAATCAAGCAGCAACACAATCCACACATGTTTCTTCCATATATGCTTTGCTTTCTGACGATCATTCACCTTGTTAAACGGACACAAAACGGCGCCATCGTCGGAGGATAAATCCACCATTGCAGATTCCTTCGCATCATCAACAATTCTCTTCTTTTTCTTCAACCCTTCACCGGAATTTCCAAGAAGAGGAAGTGTAGTCGGCTGAGAGCTTTTCCCGGTA
>Ga0315914_1010097_pt1 | contig 11856 bp, 6 predicted proteins | sample MpolenodulesMG_FD_203920 | JGI IMG/M metagenome (GOLD analysis project Ga0315914, IMG submission 203920) | Medicago polymorpha root nodule microbial communities from Los Angeles, California, United States - elongated nodules | ecosystem: Host-associated > Plants > Roots > Nodule | place: USA... | reverse complement strand
CTTTAGACAATGAAGGAGGAGGTGGCGGTGGAGGTGCTTCACTTGATAGAGGAAGAGGTGGGGGTGTAGGTGGTGGAGGTGGAGGTGGGGGTCGGGCCTTAGATATTGGATGAGGTGATGGTGGTCGAGGTTCTCCAATTGATGGAGGAAGAGGTGGTGGTGATGGTGGAGGTGGAGGTCTTGCTCCACTTGAAGGAGGAAGAGGTGGAGGTGGTGGAGATATGCTAATACGAAGTGGAGGTGATGGAACTATACATAAAGACGGTGGAAGTGGAGGAGGTGGTGGTGGGGCTCTAGTAAAAGAAGATGAAGGTGGAGATGTTGAATCTGTATATACAACAGGATGAGGCAATGGTGGTGGAGGTGGAGATTTACTTAAAGGTGGCAGGGATGGAGTGTGAAGTGATGTTGGTGTTGAAGGAGGAACGAGAGGAGCTCTATCCATATAAGACAAAGGAGGCGGGGGAGGTGGTGGAGGAGGAATGGATTTAACTGCATATTGTGGGGGTAGAGGTGGTGGTGGTGGTGGAGGACGAATGGATTTAACTGCATATTTTGGAGGTAGAGGTGGTGGTGGTGGTGGTGGAGAAGGATAGGAAAGGTAGACTGCACCAACTAATTTAGAAGCTTCTGATGCAATTTCACTTCCTACTATAGGAGTTGAAGGAGGTAAAGTTCCACTATTTTTTGCAACTACAGCAATTGATGAATAAATGGGCATCCAATGACTAGAAAGAGGAAATGACCCCCCTCTATTTTGCCCAGAAAATGGAGGCGGAGGTGGTGGTGGAGGGGTTGGAGGAGTTGCAGCTTGTAAGTCCATTTCTACATTTTTCTTATAAAAAATTGGCAAAGCATGTGGTGGTGGTGGAGGTGGTTGCGGCGGAGGTTGTGGTATCGTAGACACTTTACCATCCAGGGAAGATGGAGATATCCGTGGAGGTGGGGGTGGAGGGGGAGGAGGAGGGTGAGGTTGTAGCACTTGATCAGTGCTAAACTGTGATGATGGAGTAGTTGACTGATGACATGACTCTGTAATTGGCATTAATGATGATAGTTGGGCATTTGAGTCTATTTCCCCAATGCTTTCTGAAGATTCTGAATTTTCCCCGTTACAACTTTTCAGGTCATTTGTCGTTTCCATAGAATCAACCGCTTCGTTGACATCAAAACTAGAACCAAGTCCTTCTTTGGCATTAGTCATTTTCCCCTTTGGAGAGGTAGCATTTGACAGAGCAGTAGGTGAAGTACTGTGCCTTGTTGGTGGATATGGAACATGCTTTGATTCATCATAAGAACCTTTGGTAGAAGGTATCCCCCTAGTTGTTGCATTTTCCTTTGCTTGCTTTGCATGAAATCCCTGTGATTCTTGCTGTTCAGTCTTTTCCTTTTCTGCAACTACATCTCCCACTGGATTTGAGTTTGAAGGAAGTTGTTTTTCTTCAACAGATATTGATCTGGCAAGATCGTGTTTCTGATGTCCTTCCTCAGGTTCTAATTCTTTTAGTGTTGTGCTGTTGTCGTCGTCATAATTGTTTTGCATAACTGCCAACTCATCATGCGCATCCAAAGTGACTTCCTGTCTATCCAGAGTTTCCATAATATCAAAAGTGACTGCAGTGGAAGTTGACTTATTGTCTACATCATCCACAGCAATATCTTTCACTACATGAGTATCTGAATCTACATGCTCTTCGAGCTTGTATTTCACATCATCAACAGTAATATCTTTCACCTCATTAATACCAGAATCTGTCCTTCCAATCTTTTGGTGAATCCCATCATCTGGTGTAGAAGAATCCTGAGAAGCAAGAGGATCTGAATATTCATTCCAGATATCTGTATGGTTTCCACTATCTACTGCATCCTCACGAACCACTGGAGAATCCAATCCATCATTGACATTGATGAAGAAATCTTCCACTTCATAGAATTCCTCAGGTGAACCGCTTTCTGTCTCATTTTCATCTCTACTCACTTTGACTGCGGTTAGATTAGGCATAACAGCATCAGCATCCAAGAAAAGGACCTGATACAGATACGAGTACGTAATCATTGTCTACTGACTTGGAAAATGACTGTGACGTAAGAATAACAATAACTTACCTCAGATTTAAAATTCTTGGAGAACTGATCCTTTGTATCCCACAAAATATCTATGTCATCACGGCCCAGAACCAAACTATTTGACCGTACAAATGCAGTATGAAACATGACTCTAAACATCATCTCCTCACGAACCAAATCTTCGCTTAAATGTATGCACTCAAGAACGACGTCCCCTTGAACACGACAAGGAATATCAATTTTCACGAGCATACATTCTGCCTGTGGTTAAAATTTCTTAAGCAGACATTCTATCAAATAAATTCACATTCAGCATGAATAGCATAACAATACATCACCTGCAGGTAGTGGCGAACGTGCTTTTGGGTTTTTGAAGTTGAGAAAAGAAGCTGAGAACTTCTATTGACAGGATTTGAAGGGTCCGGACCATAAACACGTACAACAGGCCTGCAACCTTTTCCACCATCAAATAATGGAAGAACTTGAAGAATTAAACAATCCAAATATAAGGGAGTTTCTGATGGAGGCCACTCAGAACCCAAATGTCTCCTGGAAATATACTGAAGATATCTTAACTGAGAAGGTTGTGGGTTCAAAGGAGATAAAAGCTGAAGAAGTTCTCTTGGCGCTTGCTTGTAGACCATTTCAAGAGTCTTCAGCTCGCCACTGTATTGTTTTCGGTACAATAAAAGACCGGCTAGCATAAACGCCAGCACGGGCCAACCCCCTCTTTCACAGTGCATCAAAAGCACATTTTGTTGCCCCTCCAAAGACAGCCAGCTTTCACTTGATCGAAGGAAGTGATGAATCATCTCTAAAGGCAGAAGTGGACAGCCCTCGTATTGCCGAGGGTACTCCATAACTGTCATGTCACACAGAGATAAAATGTCTGAAATTTGGGTGCGCCTATCCCCTTCTCTGAAATTGAATACCATGAATGAAGCATCTGGAAAGTAATCTTGTAGCTGAGTTACAATGCCCCCCATATACACTTTGTAGTCGTCTTCTTCCAAGACATCCGTAGAGAAGCAGCAATCAAAAACTACATAAAATAGAAGAACAGTAAAACATTATCAAATTACAAGAGTAAGAACTCAAACTTATTCGCAAATTCATTATTTGGGTTTCATATTATTAAGTAGTTAAGAAACCGAAGATGCTGAATGCAATGTAAATGAGCTTCTCAAAGAAAAGCTTAACAGCTCAAGACGACCAAGCTTATACATGAATCAGAAGAGCAGGAGGTGCCAACTACCATCTTCACTACATTGTAGTGAAAGTAACTATAAAACAAGGTGTGTTAATATTTCATTCCAAGTAAGGATTTTGTAACTCAATAACTTTTTGGATGGGAAAGTAAAGAGGGAAAAAGTTTCATTCAATGTAAAGATTTTGTAACTTAATAAATTTTCTAAAAAATGAAAGATTATCATGAAATTTAGTATCACGATCCCAAGTTAATATCTTTAAATAGCTCTCTTAATTTAAAAGTGAAAACTTTTTCCTCACGTCCCTTTTCCTCCAAAACCCTCATTCAAATATAGGTGGCATTTAGCATGGGAATGGGGAGTTGTTTCCCACCATGGGAAAGTATTTTTTGGCCATCAGATTAAAGAGGATAAGCGGTCTTATTATAATCTGCACACACTATATCTTTCCCAACTTTGTCTCCAACCTCACAATCATTTCTCTCTCTTTCATAACTCACTCACCCACCACCAGCTGCCTAAATTGCAAAATCAAACCAACTATGGATATCATTTCAACAGCTTGAATCACACAAAGTGCTCTCAACATTTTATTCCCTCTTTCTATATTTTTTTAATTCAAGTTTCAGTGACAAATCGCTCACTATTTTTCTCTAAATTGACCATTGATTTTAATTTGTGTTCCTTAACTAAGCTCACTGTTTGTAAATTATAGGAAAATGAATGAGTTCAGTTTTAGCTTTTCGGAACAAAAGTTCAATTTTAACTTAGATCTACACAAGTTACTTCCTTCACTCTTGAGTTCTCTTTTGTTTTTTATTCAATGACATTTAATTATTGTGTGGATTGCTCAACGGGTTCAGTATGAATATGGGTTCATGTGGACTTCATGATTATTTTCTTTATATTCATCCAGGAAATAAAATAAGCCAACACAATTATGAATTAATGAATGGAACAAGGAAATAAAACAAGTTTTTGGTGGGTTTTCCAATTGAAGAAACAAGAAGGAAGAGAGACCGGTCATATAAAGAAGGAAGAACAAGAAAAGAAAAAAGGAAGAGAGATTAGTGGAACATTTGGAGAAGAAAAGAATGATAATAATGGAACACTGATACTGAGATTGTTTTTTCCTTTTGGGGTGTGTGAAAGGATGAATATGATTGCAGAAAAAATCTAATGTGGGTGGTCTATCATAAAGCTATGCTCATCATGTGATCTGATGGTTAAAAAACAACTTTCCCATGGTGGGAAACAACTAGCCTTTCCTAGGCTAAACCCCACCTCAAATATACCCGAAAGCATAAATAAATCAGTCTCACTCAAAACACTTCTTCCAAAAGTTAATATTAAGACAAAACCAACCTTCCTTAGTTTTTCAACCCACAATCGTCAACTGATGAATCACCAGGATGCCCTAAAGACTTCTATTTCACCTCCAAAATCCTCAAATTCAACACCCAGTACCCCATTCCATATTTTGTTACACTTTTTTTTCAGTACATAAAAATCTAGCGTTAATGAACGACAATACCCAAATCCAAAACAGGGAAAAACAATCCTTTCAGTTTAAAGAGTACTTGTAAAACTAACATTACATTCATCTCACTTCAAAGAAAAGAAATCAGACAAGTGAGGACTTAAATCCAATACTTACTAAGCTCCACTTCATCATCTCTTGGTTTCACATTTTTCAACACTTTGAACCACCCAACCCATTATTTTTTTCTTAGAAACAAAAGACCAAACCCAATTCCTGAACATTGATATCAATCAAGAAAAACATAATAATAACACCCAGATAGTCAAATTGTATTGGTGTTAACCCGCCAATCCCTAGGGGAGGGGGGACCTAACAATCTACAGTTTAGTCAGGAGGTAAATAAAGCCTCGCCACGAATTGTTTCTCCCAGGAATCAAACTCGGGCTCTTATGAATGATTCGTCGGAGCTGATTAACCATTTGAGCCCAATCACTTGGTTTCAAACTAGTCAACTTGATGAAAGCATTACTAGAAGAAATCAATAAAAGTAACCTTAAACCCAACTCCACATTTTTCAAACTAATAGTATCATATACACCACCGACATTTCAAACTAACGATGTCCACGTGTCAATGTGAGTATCGTTTTCCGTCCGTAAATATGTCAATGTCGTGTCTGGTATGTCACGTGTTTCATGAACAGAAGCACATTACACTATCATAAGCATTGCTCAAAACTTCAATAATAGTAACCCTAAACCCAATCCCACATTTTTCAAGCTAATTGTATCCTATATAGTAAAGACACTTAAAATTAAATACCGTGCACGATACTCATACAATACCGATGTATCTGGTTACATTCAATCACTTCCATTTTCTTAAATTATTACTATTGGTGTCTACGTGTCAGTGTTGGTAGTGTGTTATGTTATGCATTTGTATTCGTGTTAGTGTCGTGTTTGGTATTTGTGTCAGCTGTCTGTGTCAAGTGTTTCATAAACAGCAACACGTTACGTTACATTATCATAAGCATTGTTCAAAACTTCAATTTTCAACAGCTCAATAACCAAAAAAACCCACATTTTTATTAAAAATAAAAAATTTTAAAAGTTAAGATTTAGAAAACATACCATAAACTCTCTCAGAGATCTCAAGAAGACGATCCGGCGGCTTCCGGTAAAAGAATCTTCGGAACAGCGCCATCCAATGGCGCTGTTACTTCCCTGATCGGATCCAAACCGATGATAACTCAATTTTCGACTACCTAATTCAAAACGCACCGTTTTGTAGATCTCAAAAATTGCCTCCGAATTCAATAGAATAGGAAAATGTTGATTATAACAACAATTACAATCAAAAATTACAATTACAATAACAATTGCAATTAATGATAATTAATGAGAAAATTAATAAGAATAAAACAATTAAGGAAAGTGTGAGAATTTGATATTTGAGAAATTGAGAATTAGAAGGAAGAAAAATGAAGTGAAGAAGTGAAGAAGAAGAATAATAAGATTTTAGTGTTTGTTGTTGTTGATGTTAGAGTTGTGTTTCTATGTTTTTCAATGTTTCATTCATCTTTTGTCTTTGTTTTATCGTTTTTGTTTTGTTTTGTTTTGTTTCTCTCTCTATATTTTGCAACAACCAACCAACAACGTAACTAAAAACATAAAACTCCCGACAATAATACGTTTATTCAATTTTCTTGAGAGAGAAAGAAAGAAAGAGAGAGAAAAAGAAAGTCATCTGTTTTGCCACACCATCATTCTATATACTAGTTTAATCTACGTGTCTTCCTATGTGGCACATACCATCTTGGGGAATTTACTTTGGTGTACATGGTGCTATCAATGAAGTTTGGTCACCCATAGTCTAATATACAAAGTATATGTTAAAGTCTCACATCGGATAAGAGATGGTCTGACAATGTATTTATAAGTAGGGGTAATGTTCACCTCACAAGCTGTTTTGTAGGGTTGTGTTAGGCTCAACCACGATTTCTAAGATGGTATCAGAGCCTCCTCTAAGATCTATTGGGCCACCTGATATCAGGTTTTCGTTATCGGGAAGAGTCTCACATCATATAAGAGATGGTCTGACAATATGTTTATAAGTGGGGGCAATCTTCACCTCACAAATTGGTTTTGTGTGGTTGCATTAGGCTCAACCACGATTTCTAAGAGTATCGATATCCAACCAAGGCTCTGGTTGATAAGGTTAAGAATCTAACTTATAACTAGGGATGTAAATGGATATTTATGAATGCGAATAGTGCGATATATTTGTTTGTTCCGTTATATAAACATGTACTTTATTTATATTCGCGCGGATATCCGTTTAGCGAGTAATCCACAAATTTTTAGATATCCATGGGTTTATACATATATACATGGATAATGATATGTCCGGTGAGGATGGATGAGACGCAACAGTGGTGGAATGTGCTCCGGTACGGTGGCGATGGGTCTTCATGATGGAAAGAAAGGTACGTTAGCACTCCAACACTCAAATCAGTAATGGAACCGCGAAAGAGTGTGTAGAAAGTGTTGTAAAAAGTGAACCATACCTTGTGAATAACCATGCACGAGGATGCTCTAAGTCACCCTTGTATAGGCACATCTGCGAATAACTGTCTCTGGATTTTGCGACGTGTAATTAGGGAGCAGTTAGAGGACACGTGTAGCGTGATCCTCGCGTGTAGGCGTGCTTGGAAGCGGCGTGGTGCACATATGTTGGCATGTTTCTTCGGCGTTGAGCCTTAAGGCGGTGTATGGATAGTCCACGTGTCAGTACGTGATTGGTCTTCTCACCGGTACAGAACATATAACATTTATAAAAAATAAAAAAAAATTGTTAATTTTATTTAGCTGGAATTTAAAAACAAAAGTTCATCGCATTTTTTTTTAGCAAAACATAATATTCATACATTACAATAACAAGAAAGATCAACGACTCAACAAAAACATAATTAAAGTTCTTTACGTTTAATAAAAATTAACTTCTTTTATTTAACAAAAACATAAATAAAACCATCTACCCTTTCATTATAATAGTTTTAATTTTTTATAGAAATCTATAAAAGTTTTATATATTGTCATAATCCCTCTAGAATAAAAAAGTTATATTTGTCATAATCAATGACGCAATATCGGCACCCTTTTTTTTGTGCAATACTATGAGTTGCACAGTTTCACTAGTTGCAAATGTGTCAAAAAAGAAAAGTATTAGTTGTATATTCAGGCAAGTTGTAAATCAACTGTATATTTCATATACGATCTCTTTTAACATAATATTTATATATATTGTCATAATAAGTACATGACACAGTAAATCTTGATATTGAGTAATTAAATAACATTATAATTGGATGTCTTTAACACAGTCATTAAATCTATGTCTTATCACAATAACTCATACAATATTAAAAATAAAACATCTTAAGCCATAAATCAATTCTTTGGATAATTTAATGTGAAAAATATTAATTGTTCATATGCATTTCCCTTTTTTTTTTAATAAACTCATCTAGAGGTAGCATCAAGGTATGATATCAGATTGCTTATGGTGTCTGTGGCGCCTAATGGTGGAAACTAAGGGTGGTAAAACGTGTTGAACCCATTAGGAAGACTGGGTTAATCCAACATTTTTCGCAAGTTGTGGTAAAATTTTGTGCTTGCTCCTCTGGTTGGTCCCCCCCCCCCCATTTAAGCCGCCAAAAAAACTAGTTTTGGTGGAGAGGGACAGACTGACCCCAATGCTCATTAAAAATTATTAATTTTTATTTTTATTATACAAGTAGTTGATAACAGGTGACTCAATTTTAGTAGTTCATAGTTAAATATCTATGTGTTTCATTTAAATAACTAAGAAAATGGTATATATTTCATTCTTTGCTAGATCTTCTAACTCAATCTAATTTGAAAGAGCGCCAACTGTAATTGATTTTTTAAAATGAAAAAGGATGACATGAAATTCTTATCATAATTGAGAAAATGTCTCTCCCCCGTTTCTTTGGAGGTGACTCACTTGTCAACATCCTAAGAGGAAACTTATTTGTAGTGGATGTAATGTGTGATTTTGTTTGCAATGCAATATATATTTTTTAATTGTAGCATTACAATTTTTTTGTCACAATAACAACAACAATAAAAGAATATTTTCTTTAAGTCTGATTATAATTGGAATAAAATTATTTTGTTGTATTTATCCTAGATTCAATTATGTTGGTGGAATTATTGATATTTGTTTAATGTTGTTAGAATTATGATGACAGATTTATTTTCGAATTTATTGTTTTTATAACAGTATCATATTTTTTCAAGCAAGTTGTTATGGACTATGGTTTATCTGATGTACCTGTCAAAGGTTATCCGTTTACTAGGTTTAAAAGTTTAGACACACCTCGTGCGGTTAGGAAAGGTTGGATAAAGCTCTAGCTAACACTGCTTGGTTTAATATTTTTCTCAGAAGCGAGACTAGAAAACCTTGTGGCCCCAACGTCATATCATTATCATATCTTGTTGGAAAGAAACCCTAGTGGGATCTCATTTGGTTAAGTGTAATTTTATGAAAATGCATGGAATCACAAACATGGCTTCAAAGATATGGTTATCGAATGTTGGCACATGTATAATGATTATTCCATTTTACCAAAGTTGAGATGTTGTGCCGATGACATATCTACTTGAAGTAAAGAGCATTATAATAAGTTGAAAAGAAATATTGAGGATTGTCGACGTCAGCTCGATAATGTGCGCAACAACAACTCGATCATCAAAATCAAATGTTGTCATTGAAAAAAAGGATGAATCAACTTTTAAGGAAAGATGATGTATACTAGCGACCAAGAACAACAACTTTTATGTATAGAGATGGAGATCATAACACAGTTTTTTCACGCAGCTGCCACGACGAGAAAGAGGGTGAATCGGATCCTGCAGGATGATAACGATAAGGCAAGTGACATCCATGCTATGAGTCTCATTGCAAAAAAATATTTTCTTGATTTATTTCAGAAGAAAAATAGTACGGCTTCCCCAATCATTAGTGTAATCCGCCGTACTGTTTCAAATGATGATAATTTACTTCTAACAACATCATTTACCAAAGAGGAATTATGAGTGGCAATGTTTTCCATGCACCCAGATAAATGCCCTGGGCTAGATGGTTATAATCCAGGTTTCTATCAGCAATTCTGGAACCTATGTAGTGATGAGATTTTTAAAGAATGTTGTGTTTAGCTTGATACATGTCAGTTTTCGTCCTCCCTCAATATGACCAATATAACTCTTATTCCCAAAGGTAATTCTCAAACTACAATAAGAGATTGACGACCGATAGCTCTTTGCAATGTTCTTTACAAATTAATATCTAAAGTGCTAGCAAACAGGTTGAAAGTTATCCTTCCACACTGTATTTCTGATAATCAGTCAGCCTTCGCACCAGGGTGGTCAATTCTTGATAATGCCAAGGTAGCCATTGAGGTCACTCACCATATGAAAACGAAGACTCGTGGAAATGAAGGGTGTGTGGCGCTAAAATTGGACATGAATAAGGTGTATGATCGTATGGATTGTGGTTTTTTAAGCAAGTAATGGCTAAAATGGGTTTTAATGACAAATTGATTCATTGGATGAGTATGTGTGTGGAGTGTGTGGACAACTCAGTATTTGTTAATAATGGTTCAAACCTGGATTTCTTAACAAGTCTGCAAGCTCATCTTCTATTGTGGTCTTAAACTCTGTTCCTGATCTACCATCTAAGACCAATTATGTTTTTGTTGAACCTAACCTACCTTCTACCATTAACCTACCTTCATCTTCAAACCAAGCTATTCAAACTTGTGCTCCTGCTAGATCTACAAATGTCCCCTCCACCCACCCTATTTCTAGATTCTACTATGTTAGCAGATGTGTGTGAGAACATTTTTCAGGAGCTGAACAAGTTAGTTGAAGCAAGAAACAACTTGGTTCATGAAGAAAGCTATGAGAAGCAGTGGAGGAGATTAAGAGAAAGAGTTGATTTTGTCATGTCTGAACTTCAAAAATCATCTCTTGATGCTCAAGACATTGCTCAGAACAACCTCCAGGATTGGTTGAAAGGGGTTGTCAACAACTTACAAGAAGTAAGGGTCAGCAAAACTCAAGAGATGACTCAACTGTGCATAAAAGGCAGGAATGCTTCTGATGTCATTCCTTCTTATGTTCATTCTAAGGAGCTGGATCTAACTTGGTTGAACAAGATAAACTTCAAGTAAGCTTCTACAGAGTTGGAATTGGTGCAAAGGAACTCTGAACTGGAAAAAGAGAACAAGCAGTTGAAGAAAGATCTCCATTAAACCTTAGAGCTTTGTTATTGGAGTCAGATGACTTATCATCAGAAGTACCATAATCATATTGTATGGCAGCAGCACCAGAACTTGAACCTTCAACAGATGCCATGTTTTTCTCAGATCTTTTTCTATTACACTATTAAGTGATAAGACAACAGAACCAAGGCTCTTGATACCGACTAAAGGTGAGAAAAACACAAGAAGGGGGGTTGAATTTGTTGGAACAAAATGTGTTTAACATTTCCCTTTAAGAGTTTTGATGATAACATGGTATTAAAAATTGTCAATTGGATACGCTAATATTTGTTCAAGTGTGCAAGACCATGTACAAGTTTAAGTATAGTTTATAGGGTCTGGAAGAACAAATTAAGAGCTATGGAATCAATAAGAAGGAAGCTTGAAGCATCTGAAGAAAAGTGACTCTGAAGTCAAGTGCTCCTGAAGTGATGACGTCATCAGTAGCAAGTTGATCAGAAGCACTTCATCAGAAGGTACATCACCAGAAGCTGTCTTTCGTCAGGAAATGAAGATCATCAGCAGATTGAGAGAGTTAAAGTTTCAAAGGATTCAATAACGTCTAACATTACAGAAGACCAGAAGAGCGAGGCAACAGCCAATTTGAAAGCATTGGATGCTTGTTCTCTCTAGAGCGTTGAAAAGGGACAATTGTAAGAAGTGTACAACCACTACCTCCACTACTCTGTTTGTGTCTCTGCATCAAGACAAGAATAACAGCTATGCCTACAACAATGTTCCTTCAGACT
>Ga0315914_1010096_pt1 | contig 11856 bp, 4 predicted proteins | sample MpolenodulesMG_FD_203920 | JGI IMG/M metagenome (GOLD analysis project Ga0315914, IMG submission 203920) | Medicago polymorpha root nodule microbial communities from Los Angeles, California, United States - elongated nodules | ecosystem: Host-associated > Plants > Roots > Nodule | place: USA... | reverse complement strand
TTCATCTAGTAATGCTTGCAACATCTTGGACTTACAGGTACTATTTTATCGTTGGAATCTTTAACATGCAAACAGAGTTGATGATATTATGTGATAGTCTTAAGTGTTACACTTTGTGGGGTGTTACGCTTATAACAAGGTAGGATAAAATTAGATTAAGTGTAGTCTTATTAATCTAATGAATTCATGATACTATGAGGACTGACCTTTTGATGCCATTGTACAAACAGTGGGGTGCTACCCATTACATTTTTGATGTTATAGTGTTAACTTTACTAAAAAAGTTATTTTCAAGACTTCACCATATAATTTTCCTATAAAAATACTATACTACTAACTGCATTGAACTTTATGTCGGAAAAAAAAAAAACTACATTGAACTTGACACAAAGTAACTGGATGATCTCATGACCTCATTGGATTCTACTTCTAGATTTTCTGTGGTTGATAGGTACACTAGTTCACGTAGTCATGTGGGAGCGGTTATGGTGCATAAGAAAATCCTTATGCACCGTGCATAAATCCCAACATAATTGCTTCCTACACTCCCAAATGAAACCAAACAAAACAAAACAAAACGAACCAAACGCGGAATCTTCAATCTCATCATCAACACCGTCGTTCATCATCATCACCGTCATCATCACCGTACCGGAATGCCAAAACCATTTTGCTGTGGAAATGGTTTTTGTGAGTCGTACTCCAAAACCATTTTGCTGTGGAAATAGTTTCCAGAATCTTCAATCTCATCATCAACACCGTCGTTCATCATCATCACCGTACCAGAATGCCAAAACCATTTTGCTGTGGAAAACCATTAGATGTACTTAATTGTTTCCAGCAGCTGTACTCCAAAACCATTAGATGTACTTAATGGTTTCCAGCAGTTTCCCAGCCATAAATCCCTCTAACATCACAAAGATTTTGAATCCAGTAACAACTTCAGATCTGAAACCGTGAAAACAAACAGTGACGAAACAGTAACATATAACAATCAACCACTGGATCGAAGAAGAAGAAGAAAACGGGAGGGAAGAAGAGAAGCAAACCGGTTTTAATCTTTTGCCTAGTCATGTATTAGAAGCCGTTCAATCAAAATTGGATGATAAAGATTCTAGTTTGCTATTTTTAAATTATAAATTTTAAAAAATTAAAATGTTTTTTTGAGCCATCCGATCGAGGTTGGACAACCATTGATGCCTTAACTGCGTGGAAAACATTAACGGTAGGGAATTCAATTTGATTTTACAAGTGATGGAAACTAATATTTGGGAATGTGAAACAGTGCCGAAAAACACTTGTTTTTGTGCCTACATGCGAAGCGTGTCCGCCTCTGGGAAAAAACATCGTACAAACTATATTTTCTTTTCAGAACAAAATGTCTTTTCTGATAGCAATAAAATGTTTTTCACACTATGTACGAGGTTTACTAAAAAACACCGATCAAAAGTTTACTAAAAAAAAGCCGATCAAAAGTTACGACTAGGTTGAACAATTTGATCGGCTTAAAGAATAAGATATATCCAATACGTATTGGAGGTGAAAACGAAGCTCCCTAGTTTTAGAACAGCAGTGAAAGAGTTCAGCCCAAAACTGACAATACTTATCGAGTGTGGCTCATCCAGCGTCCAGCAGTTTTCCGTTAGCACCCGGAATCGAAAGTTTGAATGCATTTTCAGCAACATGGGAGGCCCGTAGAGCAATCACCACACTTATCTCATGCATTTATCAGGTATGATATTTTATAATTTCAATTTACACCAAAATGTGTATAAAATAGAGAAATAAACAAAACAGAATAGAGAAATAAAGGGAAACATTTGCTAGTGGTATGGAAGCTTCTGCTACTGATATTCATTTTCATCAAAGAAACATTACAAGCAAATGCTCATTCTCACAATTCACAAGCATATAATTATAATCCTTCTCTCATGACTACAGATCAATATAACTTGTTCAAACCACATAAAGCATACAACAAACAATTTTGACTTGTATATCTCAATAAGTCTAAAAATAACACTATCATTTAGTCTCCATCGCCAAATATTCTTGCAGTAGCTGAGTATGTTCCTATGATACCACTTATCACCCCCACAATAATAATCAAAATGCAATTTGTTATCTGAAAAAAAAAAATAATAACATGCAATATAATTAGTCTCGTATCGTAATATAAAGGGTTAGACATGTTTTTAGTCTCTAAGAAATTAAAGTCTTTTCATGTTTAGCCTATACAGATATTTTGTTCAATTTTAGTCCTTATTTTACTTTTAAAGAGGCTATTTAGTTTCTAGAGGGACAAAAAACACACATTTTTGGTAAAATGATTTCAAAATAAGGACTTCAATTGAAATGAATGTAGGGACTGCATTTTAAAAAATATGATTTTATAGATTAGAAGTATATATAAACCCTAATATAAAACAAAGAATTATTACAAAGAAAAGCTGATTAAAATACCTGCATAGTTGATAATCTGCCACTATGTAGCTTAAGATAACATGCACAAGGATATATAAGTGACTGTCATGAAACATGAAGAATATGTAAACCAATCTTCTTTCATGATTTATTTAAATAATAAGAAAAGTAAATTTGAAGAGATAACTTACAACTAGCATTGACATTAGAGAACCAATTAGAGCCATCACAGAACCTGTGGTAATTAAATTTGAACAAATAAAGCATTAATTAAACACTGCAAATTCATTCTCTTTGTCATTATAACTTGCTTCCTGCTTCCTAAAATTGCGATAGTGAGTAAACATATTGGCAAGTAAGAAAGCAACGTGCATCAAGGTTCTAAATTGTGGCTGCAATTGCGGTCACAATTGGCGTTTAGGAGATCTCTAAAACCTTTATAATGCAGCCGCAATTACAGTTGTAGGCAATGATGTGTTTCTCAAAAAGTCACAAACAATGAAAAAACAAAGTAAGGAAAAGCAATGCACCTATGAAGCACTTCCACAAACAAGGACACGACAAGTCGACACTGACACAGACACATTGACACGGGTGAAAAATTTGAAAATATGAGTTAATTGAACGTAATCACATGTGTCGATCGATGTCGTATCCATGTCAGACACCAGAGACGCTTTTCATCAGAAGTGTAAGTGCAACAGAGCAACACACAAAGGTAGTAATAATAGTGTGGACAATACTTACCAAAATATGGAAAAGAGAGGGCCACAAATAAACTTGAAAACACTAAAGTTGTTCTGATAAAAATAGACATAGCATAACATCTTAGCCTAGGAGAAGGGACGACAAGATCCTCTATGCTTGATGCAACAGGCAATAATATTAAGGCAATTTTTGCCAGAGGAGTCACAACCTATAAATAAAACAAAACACAGAAATTTGTTAAAATGTGTCATATATGTGATAAAACATGAATTTAAAGTCAAGAATAAAAAAAGGAAATTAATTTTGATTTCTTACAGTTGTCCAAATTGCTATCTGTGATGCATATAACTTTTTGGGCATGTTTAAGGTAAACTGGGATTCAGTTTTGTCACCAAACATTAAATAGCCAACTGCTCCTACACTGGTGTACATAATAAAACTAATAGCAAAACTGCACAAGAAAATAGTAGTTATTAATGTCAAAAAAACTTCTGTTGAAGGTTGGTTCCTTTGATTATGAAAAAATTAATGAGTAGCATCTGTGGTTATGTTGTGAACATCTGTATTGCGGTAAAATGTAGACAAATGCGGCTACAATTACAGTTGTGATGCCATTGTGAAGACCTATAAAATCACAATATTGCATTTGCAATTGTTGTTGTGCACCATAACTCAAGGCCGTATCTGAGGTAGGGCGAGGAGAGAGACCGTCCTAGGCCCAAAAAATAAGTTCAAAGTTTGGGCCCCAAAATATAAAATTAAAGGTTCATTAAGTAAAAAAATATTAGTGTATGTTAAAACCATATACATTTTAATTGAAAAAAAGGCATATTAGTGAATTGAATATCACATTTTTTACCGTAATCAAAACTATCATCTTCAATAAAATTATTTTTACACATTAGGAATTCAATTTCTTTTTATATATACTTATTAGTTAGGACCCAAATTGCATGTTCGCCCACAGGCCACCAGAATCTTATAAACAGCTCTACCATAACTTATCATGAGTAGAGTATCAACCACTTATTTTCTTACAACAATTGCGATATTTTACTTTACTCTATAAAATGAGAAAAATCTTAAATTTAAATAGAGAAATTTATGCTAACCTGATATATAGAACTAATGGGAATTTGGATTGATCCTTCATGGAAGAGTAGACGTTTGGAAAAACTGCATGGCCAGTAAATGCAAAACCAAAGAGACCAATTGATACAGATATGTTTTTAATGTCTAAAAGTTTGTTTCCTGGATTAATAAATCCAACTTGGTCAATTGCACCAATCCAGAACAAACAAAGTGCTACAATTATTGTTGCAAATATTCCTCCAACTGAATACAAAGGTAAACAATAATTAAGAGCTACATTTCAAAGAGAGAAATTAAAAATGATATAGTTTAGTTATAGATGCTATTTAACAATATTTTGTACTAATAGAGTATCATGGAACAATAGCAATTTGTTCAAATTCCGCTACGCTATAGAGCTGGTATAGTTGTTTTTAACAACATTGTAAAGAACGTATGATTTTGATCAATAATCTAACCTGAAATATATGAAAGCAGGCTTAGATTTTTCAACCAAACTGTTGGTAAAACAAGAAGAGCTGCGGTGATGGTGAAAACTTGATGCATACTAAGTTCAGTGCCGGCTACGATCATGCTGGTGTTGGGGAAAAGTGATGAGACATTATCACTTACAAGTATTAAAAACTCAACAGAAGCACCCTACAAATAAGAACAATGCACCTTTGAGCACACATTTGAGATTAAATTTAGCAATGTAACAGATAGAAAGAATTGCAAACAGATAAAATATTGAACTTACAAATAGTTCCAAGGATAAAATGATCTGCAGCTTGGACAAAACATAGTTGTTAGATTTCACTTTATATTCACAACTTCACACAGACAGACCAATATACTTGTCGTCTCAATCATAGTCGTGAAGACAACAAAAACCTTGATGTCGTAGTCATCAAGATCACGGTTTTATACTGTTTTCCAAACTCAAACTTAATAATTATATTATTCTCGTAAAGAGGGTTTTAAGCTATAGTCCTGATTGCGATCTAAGCAATTGCGACCGCTTTGGAGCCACATCAGCCGTATTTGGTTGCAATTCTTTACAACATTAAGGATTGCAACCACGGCTGCTATTTAAAACCATGCTTGTAAACCTTATTATTGTACTCACCGCGATCCCCAAGCGACCGGCGATTCCAAAAGCAGCTTGGCCAATATCCGGATAAGTGTCAAGTCCAGGGTAGCTTTGTAAACATCTCATCAATAAAAGTCCAGTATAGCAACAAATGACAGCAAACAGTAACAGTAATGCAAGGCTCAAAAACCCTCCTTCTTTTACTGCATATGGCATGGTCATAAGTCCTATCCCACATAATAGATTGGTTCCTTCATTCAAAATAAATTTGATATAAGTTCTCAGAGAAAATAAAGACACTCTAAGATATAAGCTGATGAAAAATTAATTATAGAACAAATTAGTCATACCATTAATTACTGATCGTGCAAAGGAACATTGCCTCTTTGGTGTTGAAGTTTTCTCAAAAACAAGAGGTATAGTTAAAGAGTTAGAATCATCTTGGTTTTCCTTAGAGAGATAACTACTCTTCCATGTTGAACTCATTCTCCTTAGGAATATAATATGAAACAAATTTAGTGCTAATTGTGGAATAAAGTCGTAGCAGTGGTATCAATAATATTGGTCAAAGCAATTGTCACATGTTTAATCAAGCAGTGTATCCTAAAAAGATGTATTTAGTAATTTGTAGCGAGTCTTATATTTAGGGACAAATATTTTTTTTTAAAATGGTCTTATAATTAAGGATTGAAGAGCTACATCTCAAAGAAAAATTGAATGTTAGAGTTTCTTAAATAAAGGTAAATTTTATTCAATATGACAACACACTTGTGTGAAAGACATGAAATTGTACAAAACAACGTAATGTTTTGCCTGGTCAGGAAATTGAACATGTGGTTGTTAACCGGTAGTGATTACATCCGTGCAACGTGGGGAAAATTTAATAATTGTGATAAGAGTAAAGATTATTTTAACATTCAAAAAGCAACATCTATTTAACAATTAATATAAAAATGTACAATTTATAACTAATGATGTGACTATAAATAGAGAAATAAATAATTAAAAAATTATCAAAAAATAAAAAATAAAAATTGGAATGATACTTTTTTTTTGGTAGATAGACGAAATGGCAAAACCATTATAAACTCACACACACAAGTGGAATTGGAATGATACTTATATGATATAAATATATAGTGTTGGACAACTAAAAGGTTGTCAAAATAACATTTCTCTTGTAATAATTGTATATCAATTGGTAGGGATAATACATAATATATGCAAGGTCTACGGTTCGAACCTCATACACAAAAAAAAAAAAAAAATCTTCTTAATTTTTTATGAGATAATTGTTGATATCTCATCTAGTCCTCGTTTAACCACATGTATTATTTTTATAAAGTCCTCACACATTTAATAATCACATACAAAGAAATAACGATTATATTATATAGCTTATCTACTAATTTAGTATTTGTCAGTCCAAAATTTTGAGAAGTATTATTCACTTAAAAATATTTCTTCTTGCCCAGTTAACCGCATGTAATATCTATATAAAGTTTTCACTCATTTAACGGTCACATATAAAGAAGGCTTATTTGATTTATCGGTTTCCTAAATAATTTCAAGTTTTCATTTTTGTTCCACAATTAATAAAACTCTTGTTTTGGTTCCTTAGGTTTTTCTCTGTTTGCCCAATAAATCTCGGACTGTTAACTTTAACTCCAAATGTCTATGGTGGACCAACCTTAAGAGTGGTCCATCGTAGATCGATTCTACTGACGTGGTGGAATGAGAGACCAAAAATGGAAGAATCTGAAATTACAGGGAGAGAATCTAAATCTTTTTTTTACAAGGACTAAAACTGGAATTCGCTAATATTACAGGGACGAAAAGAGGTATTTACCCAATAAAAAATTAAACACTTACATTCATTTTTTAATTACAAATAAAAAATAGTATGAATACAGAGAAGGTGAAATGGAGTAACCCTGAAGGAATAGTTTCTTCTCAGAAGAAGAAATAGAAGAAGAAATTAGGTGGTTTCAATTTGCATAAATGATTTGGATCGAGCTTGGTTTTTATGTCTTTTGAAACTATTTGAACATTCTTGTAGCATTCGTTTATTTCTCTGTGAGTTGAGAGGGTTGGATTTGTTCATGATAAGCAACAATCTTGTGGTCGTAGAAAATATAGGAGCAGAAGTCAATTTCAAAGCAAAATATGATGAATCAAAAAGAGATAATGGAATAATGAAAGTGAAAGAGTTAATGGTGATTTTTTATGATGATTTTTTTGGATTTTTGATGAAGATGATATGAAGATGAGGAAGAAAGAAGATGAAGAATTAAAAAGAAAAAGTTGTTGGTGATACATCATAAGATACAATGGAACTACATGATTCGACGGTCCCTTTTATGATAAAAAGATCCAACGTAACAAAACTAATAAGGTCTACGATGGACCACTCTTAAGGTTAGTCCATCATAGGCATGTCAATTTAAAGTTAACAGTCCAGGATTTATTTAGCAAACGGAGAAAAACCGAACCAAAACGAGAGTTTTATTAATTATGAGAAAAAAATAAAAAATAGAAATTATTTAAGGAACCGATAGAACAAATAAGCCTAAAAAGAAACAATGATTGTAATTTATATATATATATATATATATATATATATATATTTGATTCGTCTACAATATATGCAAGTCCTCAAATTTGAAAAGATTACCGTTCCTCAAAACTATCTCTTCTTCACCCCTATTAACCACATGTAATAACTTTAAAGGTTTCACAAATTTAATAGTCGACTTTAGAGAAATAATGATTATATAACTTATCCTCTCTCCATACCAAATGGTAAGAAGAAGAAAAAAAAACAAATCACACGTATTAAGAAAATTAGAACATAAAGATTTTGAGTATAGTTTTTTGTGTTTTCTAAGTTTTATGGAAAGATGTAAGAACGATTTTCTTTGGCTATTGAATATGGAAAAAATGAAAGAGATAGAAAATTGAATGTAATTTGCATTTAATTTCATGAGAATAAGCAATAGTTTTTCTTAGAAAGGATGATTTTTAAAAGAAAAACAAGATAAAATAGGATAAAAGTTTGTCTTTTTGCTTATATTTTAGGACAAAGTAAATAAGTTTTTTTGTTTACATTTTGGAACAGAGTATATATTTAAATAACCTCCAAGATCTAAAACATTCCCGCTTAATGAAACTATACTTATATTTTATTCTTGCAAAATGAGATGAAATGCAAAAAATAATAAATCAAGATTTCAATGAAGTCATTTAATATCGTTTCTACACAATAGAATAAAATATAGCACAACAAATTCCATATTGTGGTTCCTTCTTCTTGGTCTACAAATACACAAAATGCAAACACCTCCCGTGCATTTTAAATCCCAAAATATAGAGGGTGTGTTCAGTGGCGGAGGTAGAAATTTTATAGAGTTTGCACATTTTTTGCGGATAATTTTATAGACTTTTCATCTAATGTTACTTCCTTTCCGCGGATAATTGCACATTTCCTGCGGATATACCTTTCCTGCGGATCCTAAAATCCTAAGGAAACAATTACCCACGAATGTATTACATTTACCTGGGAACCTAAATTCTTGGCAAAATCTGCATGAATCACGCAGGTAATTCCGCGGGAAAAGCGAGAGGTTCTAGTAATAGTTGGGCTTGCTACAAAGAAAGTAGAAGCTGAGCCTGAGCTAGTGCCCAGGCTAGCTAGGGGTGACTCCGCCCCTGGGTGTGTTTGATTTGTTAAAAATTAAGGGAGTGGCTAAATAACCATGGACATCCTTCAATACATATGGACAATGGCTAAATAACGATTTAAATATAAATTTTTAATACCCAATGCTAACAAAAAATATTTAATGCCAACTCATTTGCCACATACCTGCATGTGCATCTTGTCAGGACAAATTCTATGGAAAAGAGTCCAACTCTTTTTCTTGACAAGTCAATTTTATTTAGATGCACATTTACTTTTAACCAAAGAGGGTTTGGGACCATACTTGATTCCCACTAAAATGGGTGTGTTTGGGAGGGTTGGGAAGAAGGGGATGAAAAGAGGAAAGATTCCTTCTTCTCTTAGCTTTTCTCTTTTATTGTTGTGTAGTATTAACATCTTTGGAAGAGTGTGGAAAGAGAGGTCAAAGGAAAAAGTTTTCTGAAATAATATCACAAATATGGGATGTATGGAGAAGATGTTGTCAATTTGTGTCTTAATTGGATAAAATAGTTTGGTTTGTAAGCTAATAAATTGGGACCAAACTTGCAAAAATAATTAATTCTTTTTTTTTTGTATTAAAAATAATTAATTAAATAAATCTCAAAATATCAAAATCCATGCAGCCAAGAATAGTCTAGTAAAATAACTGCAAATATTGGTATTAATTAACTCATTATCAAACATGTGTGCTCAACAAATATGGATAGCAGAAGTATTTAGCAAACCTCATGTTTCGTTAAAGTTTGAACCGAATGAATCAATAATAGCAGCAACAACTTAATTTCCACCATCATTTCAAAGTGCAAAAAGAGCTGCATCACACACTTATATTAATTAATTAATAAAACTATCTAGTACACAAAGAGAATGAATCAAGCAAACCTAAAGTGAGGGGCTTTTCATGAGAATACACCTCTTGACATGTATTTTATCACCCTATATAAATGATGATATGTATGTTAGTTATCTAAAATGAAGTGAATAAAAAGGGAAAGAAAAAAAAATGAACCAGTTAGAGGAGGGTTGAATACCTAAATGAAATAGAATATGTTTAACTTCATAGATATTAAAATCAATCCTAATCCATCAAATCACTTTTTCATAGACATAATGTTGGAACCAACAATAATTAGAGATTAAACACATTATTTTGTGAAAAATAGAATATGTGGTTAGTAAAATAAGTAGGAGGTAAAAATTGTACTCACTTTAAAATGAAGTCCCTAGTCAAACTGTTCCAGATAACTTGTAAAACAATGTTCCAATTTGCCTAGTCATAAAAAAAATATTAATAATATCAACAATAACCAAAATGAAGAAACTTTAGAAAATCCTAACAAACTCATAACTCAAAGGACTTAAGTAACAAAAAAGAAAATGAAAAGCTGGAATATACCATATCTAGATCCAAGTTACTGTAGTTTCTTCTATAGTTTCTAATCCAATTTGAGAAAACAAAGTTAATAAAAACCAAATATGGAAGTGAGATTGAAAAACACATAATTTGTTGTTATTCATGTATAGCTATTGAGGTTTCAGAATAAAAATCAAAACAATAATGCAATATGAAAGGAAGTGATATGAATCTATAAAAACACAAATAAAAAATGAAAGAGATTATGAACTTACTCAATCAAACCCTAATTTGTGATTCTGAACAAACAATTACTTATTCAACAAAAGAATTAGAATATGAAATAAGAGATGGAAAGCAAGATAAAACCCTTTAACACAATTTTAACTTATAGGGAGGGGAAGGAATTCACCTTTAATCTCATATCGAAATATTTTTTACGAAGAGATAACTTATAGTTTTCATAAAGAAGGATAATGATCTCTTTAATATTTATCAATAGTCTTCTTCCCCACATTGCTGCAAAACCCTCATAAACATTTTAGTAGCAAAACACAATGATAAAGACTCAAAGAGCACAGTGTTTTTATTTTCAATTTTTTTATAACAGAAAATAAAATAAATCAAAACTAAAATAAAATTGTCTTATTGAAATTAATCAACAATCTTCGGCAACGAAATATGTAAGGTGAGAAAACAAATTCTCTTAGTTTTTTTTTACTAAAAATCATATCTGTCTAAAAGTATATTTCCCATAAAAAAAATCATTTTTTTAGGCAGTCAAACTAACCAACCTAAATTGACACCGAAAAGAATCAAATATGAGACCTTGAAAGAAGCACACTCCAAAATTACAAGCCCAAAAATATACTTCGAGACATAGGAATTGTGTTTTTTTAGCAGTACACTTTGGAACAAGTACCAGAGGTGAACACATATACAACCTAGTTTTACTAAGCCACAAATTTGTTGTCAACCCCAGATAGTTCAACACACATCCGACCGGTCAGGCTAGGCCAAACCTAATTATTTTACAAGAAACTTCTTTTAAGATGTCAAATTAACCTATCGAAATTGAGATCGGGGAGAATCGAATCTAAGACTTTAAGAGGAGTTTTTCTACAAGAAACTTAATATAAGGCGATTTCTCTTCTTCCTATTTATGTTTAAAACTCTCAAAATACACTACAAAAGCTTTCTTCCGGTAAGATTATGCATTTTAAGGGTGGTTGGATGAGCAATCACTCTAATATAATTTAAAAAATAAAAATAAAAGGCCCCAACTCTAATGTAGTGTGCCAACCAAGTGAAAGTTGCTCTTAGGCACATAGCATTTCCTCACAAGCATATCGAACCGATCAAAAAACCCCAACGATAATTCTCTTACTTAAGGAGGAATGTTAGCAACACACATTCTAATACACACTTTTCAATACACTCTCTTTGATTGGTTAAAAGTCACATGGGTCCCACCAAATCATGTGGGTCCCATATAAATTTGGTGGG
>Ga0315914_1010094_pt1 | contig 11857 bp, 3 predicted proteins | sample MpolenodulesMG_FD_203920 | JGI IMG/M metagenome (GOLD analysis project Ga0315914, IMG submission 203920) | Medicago polymorpha root nodule microbial communities from Los Angeles, California, United States - elongated nodules | ecosystem: Host-associated > Plants > Roots > Nodule | place: USA... | reverse complement strand
CATGTTTATGTTGTAGTTATCATTTTTAGGGTTTATGTATAATTTGCACTCCAAGTGTTTGATGAAATGTTTGAATGAGTTTTTCATTGATTGTTTTTAATTTCTTATTGTGTAGATTTGAAACAATGGCCGGGCAGATCGACGTTCATGCCCAATTCAACGGCGGAGAACCTCAGAGGTTGAAGGCTCGGTGCCTTGGTGTAACGTTAAGAGGTCTCAAGGATGAACCGAATGAATTCAACAAAGGAGTCAACGCCGGAGACACAAGGAGGGTGGAATACGTTCGATATAAACGTTCAATGCTCGACGAGGGGAGAGTATCATTCAGTTGGGTGGAATTAACGAACGACGAAAACGTGACGAGCATGTTTTGGGAGCATAACATGTTCCAGTGGATCGATATGCGGGTAACGTTGCTGAGATCAACTGAAGATATTATCAAGAGTCTGATTCCGCCAAAAGATCGTGATTAGGTAGGGGAAATGCACCTTCCAACTACAACAATTGTCTTCCTCTGAATGAGGTAATTCAAACTTGTTAAACGGAAGTTCCCAAGCATTCACCCGGAAATGTTATTGTTTCATTCAAAATATTAAATTCCTGTTAGTTTAGTTTAGATGAAGGTATTGAAGTGTCAAGGACTGGACCTCATTCTTTTGGCATTTGAATACCATCATCTAAACCAAACTAACAAAAATTTAATCTTTTGAATGAAACAATAAAACTTCCGGATAGATGCTTGAGAGCTGTTGTTTAGCAAGTTTGAATTTACCCCATTCAGAGGTAAGATAATTGTTGTAGTTGGAAGGTGCATTTTCGAATGTAATGTAATGTAATTATAGAACATACTTAGGAACTTTACGTAGTGCAATGTAACTTTTATTCAAATTTATTTAATACGCAACTTTATTCGAATTTATTTAATACAATTCTTTATTCGAATTCACACTGAGTTTAATTAGTTTTTATTCGAATTTATTTATTCAAAACCTACCTATGGTACCATTAGTCTGCATAAAAAAACTTCACACCATCGTAGCGTGAGTTAACTCACGCTGCCCCATGCATGCCATGTGAGTTAACCCACACTAGTGTTAAACCAAGCGTGAGTTAACTCACGCCAGTTTGGCCGGCGTTCAAAACTCAAGAACACGTTTTTTTGACTTTGGTCAGTTGTTCAACTTTGATTTTATTGATTTTTTACACGTTTTTTTTTTTTTTACAGTTTTTTGATTGTATTCAGTGCATATAAAACCTATGCAACTATTTCCCCCTCTAAATACCTCATTAAACCTTCACCATTTCCTCACATTCTCTCCTTCTTCTTCTCACTCTTTCACCTTTATAGTTTTTTTTTTTTAGCTTTTTTGGAGGCCAATTTAGGGGTAAAAAAGGGTCAAGGGAGGGGGGAGAATACGCCAACCGACTTGGGGCACAAAGAGGTCAACCCTTGGGGTAAAAGTAAATTTGCTTCTTTTTACCCCAAAAACTTTTTACCGTGGGTAAAAAGACTCTTTCTTGGGATATAAAAAGATCAGATTTAGATTTACCCCAAATGGATGATGTCTTTTTGCCCCTAGATGATTTGTCTCTTTTGCCACCAACCTTGATCCTCGGTTACCCCAAAGTTGGTCTATTTTTACCTCCAATAAAATATATCAAAGTGCAAGAGATTGTTTGGTTTTATGTTGTAATGAATTATTGTTCGGTGTGCACGAAAGTGCAGGACTTGAAGGAAGCTTTTCATGTAACTTGGATTGCAAGTTACCATTTGGAGCAAATTCAGATACTAAAAGCTGTAGTTGAGGAGTCCAATACTAACCTTTCAATGCTATCAAATTTTGGTGTTTGGCTTTGCCTAGAAGAATTCTAACTTCAATGCTGAAGACTTCTGGAAATTGAATTATGTTTGATGTGATAAGCTCATAAAACTATTCTATGTGGGACTTATAAGTTTTAACACATAATATGCTGGCTGATTTTTGGGACACTAGATTCTTTTTTCATTGTTTAGATTCACCATGTTACTCCTTATTTTTATTACTATCACTCTAATTATATTGGAGGTTGAACTGACTCTTGAAAAGGATTACCATGCAAACACCACAAAGCTTCATTCTCACATACCATCTTGAACTGACTCTTGAAAAGGAAAATGTTGATCATTCCTATAGGCATTTTTAGCAGAACTTTACATAACATGTTATGAGATAATATTTTGAAACTTTCTCAAGCTGCAAAGAATTATATGGTGTTAGAATTAGAAAGGTTATAAATCATAATAATAAGAGGTAGAATTGTTTCGAGTCTCGGCATTCAGAGACATCAAAATGTCAAGCTCAAAACTTAAGAAACATTGAAAAATTGCAGTCTGACAGTGATGTTCAACATACCTTTAGGAACATCCTCCATATGAACAAGAAAATCATAATATATTTGGCCTAACTTAGCACCATTGAAGTAAAGTTTAGTTTGGTTACTTAAGAATTACTAAAATGCTATGCAACAATTTAGACACAGAAATTAAGCTAAGCAACTATTAAAGTTACCCTCTTGATTTAATTTTTTGGGTTGAAGATTTTCTGAGTGTTTTTATAAAGAAAAATAAGCCATACGTGCTAAGCTAAAAAAAACTGAACTTAAAAGATAAAAGCACACAACTGTATTTATATTTTATAGGATTAAAACCTTTGTAGAAAGATTCCACCTCTCTCAAAGTTTGTTTTACATCTTACTCACTCTTTAGCCACTCACTCATCTTACCCGCAAACTGCGACATAGAAGACAACTATGAAGGTTGTTCTTTTGTTTTGTTTTGTTTACAACACTCGTGTTTATTTATATCAGGAAAAAGTTATGTTCTTTTCGAGGTGCATTGGATGCGGATGCCTCTCCTAACTAGGAACAAATACACTCATTAATAAATTGATGTTATTGATAAAAGGGAAACTCAGAGTTGAGAATTACATATTTATTTATACTCTATGAACTAGAATCTACATAAACTAAATTATAGAATTAAAAAGGATACACAATATGAAGGAAACAAAAAAGAAAAATGCAATAATCTTGATAATACAGAAGACTTTATGTACTCGAAGCCACAAGTAACAGTTTTTGAGATATCTGCAATGACAACACAAATACAATTGTGGCTGAATCTACTGTGTTTCTTTGCAGTAGAAAGGTTCAATGTGTAATTGTGACCGCAGTTTAAAACCACTGAAAATAGCTAAACATATACGCGTATAAATGTCATCAAAATACTTCCATCCTTTGAGGAACAGGAGTTTTAATGACCTGCAAGATTTGCACAACTTCTGCCATAGTAGGCCTACTAGATGGAATTTGAGATGTACATACCATAGCCAGCTTCAAAACAGGTAAAACCTCATCCTCGGGATATTCGTTCATCAAACTTGGATCAACACACTCCAAAGCATTACCATGTTCAAGCAAAACCCTCACATGATCATTCAATATCAACACATTATCTTCGCCATACTCCACTGGCCTCCTACCTGTCACTATCTCAAGTATCATCACACCAAAACCATACACATCACATTTCTCATTGACCCTTAAGCTCTGACAAGTTAATTCAGGTGCTACATAACCTAGTGCACTTTGAAACCTGTTACTCATCACATGCTTGTCTAGCTTTGTTAATAGCCTAGCTAACCCGAAATCTGATATCTTTGCGTTGAAGTTTTCGTCAAGTAAGATGTTGCTTGGTTTTATGTTGTAGTGTATTATTGGTGGCCTGAATGAATGATGCAAATGTGCAAGTCCCTTTGCTGTTCCCAGTAAAATCTTGAATCTATTAGGCCAAGAGAGTGGTGGACTTGAAGGAAGCTTTTCATGTAACTTGGATTGCAAGTTACCATTTGGTGCAAATTCAGATACTAAAAGCTGTAGTTGAGGAGTCCAATAGTATCCTTTCAACGCTATCAAATTTGGATGTCGGGCATTGCCTAGAATTCTAACTTCCCTGTCGAAGTCTTCTGGATATTGAAGTATGTTTGATGTGATAAGTTTCTTGATTGCAACATTTCTTCCTTGTTGTGATCCTAATGGAACTTTGAAAACTGTTCCAAACACTCCTTCACCGATTTCAGACGCCTTGTTGAGCAAGTTTTCTGGATTGCTGATCCAATCTGGTGAAGATTGAGAATCAAATAGAATAAGTTTTCCCGTTGCCGGTGCTCCTGATCTAGAAGAGCTTGAACACATACTTTCCAAAGCATTTTCCACAAATGCTAGCTTTCTCCTTACAGAAGCATTAACTAGACTAATAGCTATCACTCCTATTACAATGACAATAGAAGCTGAAATTGCTATAATAGCTGAAATACTAAGGAACCTGTGGTGATGAATTGGACTACTAGACTCAGATGATTCATTTCTTGGGATTCGAGGATTCATTTGATCGTTATAGCCATGTGGATCAAGTACTAGAGGTTTTGGTACATTCATTTTGCATGGACCTGTCAACAAGGGTGAACAAAGACCATAGTTTCCTTCCAAAGAACTTTTGTCCAAGTTTTGAAATATGCTACCAACTGGAAGCCTTCCTGTGAGGCTGTTATGTGATATATTCACAGCAAGAAGATTTTGAAGCTTTCCTAGCTCCATTGGTAGCTCTCCACTTAGTTCATTGAATTCCAACTTCAGGATTTTGAGCTTGTTTAGATTTGACATTGTTTTTGGGACTGGACCAGTCAAGTTATTGTGTGACAAACCCCTGCATAAAAATATACAAGAATTAGGGTATGTTTGTATCGACTTATTTCAGTTTATCTACCGGTATAAGCACTTGCGTTAATGTTTGAGAGAGTTTATGAAAAAAAACTTATGACATGTCCTTAAGTTGTTTTTAGCTTATGAAAATTGCTTATAGTTTATAGGAAAACTTTTTGACTTTGTGTGTTTGGTTTTGTGATGGCAAAAATTGACTTTGAATGAATTGATTATGTAAATTTTGATTTTGGAAAAGTGAGTTTAATGTAAAGTGGTTTATGTTTTAATTCGTTCAATTAAAAGTGATGAACAATAAATTTGAGACTAAAAATCAATTGTGCAGACAAAAGATCCAAATTCTAGCTTCAAGTAAGAAACAATTCTGAAAACAAAATCAATTCTAATCGAGAACATCCAAACATGTCAAATGGATTCCACACTTCTAGAAAAAAATTTCACCTCCCAAAGTGGAACCAAGCATATTTTTATAGAAATTACTTATACATAGACACTTATATGAAAAACACTTATGCTTAAAAAAAATGAGTACAAAATGATACTATTAGAGTTTAAGAAATAGGAGGAACTTACAACAAGTAAAGAGATGAACAATTCCCAATCTTTTCAGGAATAGATCCCTTCAATGAATTTCCATCCAATTGAAGAACAGCCAAATTGCCTGAATCACATGTATCTTCTGGAATCGAACCAAACAACGCGCTATTACGAAGATCCAAAACTTCAAGATTCTGCAGAAGACCAAATTCAGGTGGAATCTGAGAATGAAGATCATTCCAAGATAAATTCAAGAATCTCAACTTTGAAAGCAGACCAATTTCTGCAGGAATATTCCCTTGTAGATGATTAACCGAAAGATCCAACTTTGTAAGAGTTTCTAATAATCTGTTTGATCCAGCTGGAATTGAACCTATCAATTCATTATGAGAAAAATCAATTTCCTCTAATCCTAATCCAAACAAGCTCTCAGGTATAGTACCATTGAAACTATTCCCTCTAAGAAAAATCTTAGATAACTTTGTGCATGAAACCAATGACAATGGAATGTTTCCATAGAATTGATTATGAGATAAGTCCAAATTCTCCAAACTAATCAAGGTACCAATCCAATGAGGAAATTCACCAAATAAAAGATTATTTGAAACCCTTAAATAGCTTAAAGAGCTTAATCTCCCAAATGATTCAGGTAACTCACCACTAAACTGATTAGTACTTAAATCAACCCTATTCAAATGAATACAAAATCCAATATCATTTGGTAATTGACCTGAAAACTGATTATTCTGTAACAGTAACTCTTTCAAGGTATGTAATGATGAAATTCCACTAACCAAGTTTCCAGATAAAGCATTGTTGGATAGATCCAAGCTTCTAAGCCTATTCAATGACCAAACACTAGAAAAATCAACATTACCACTAAAATGATTATTTGAAAGATCAACACTATTCAACAAAGAACATTTAGAGAGTGTGGTAGGAATTTGTCCTTCAAATAAATTCATCGATAAAGAGACGCGACGAAGAGAAAAACAATTCTCGAAGAAACTATCAGGTATTTGTCCCGCGAATGAATTATGCGAGAGATCAATGAACCTTATTGAACTCATGTTGACAAAAGAAAGAGGTAATGGACCAGAAAATGAGTTGTGACTAAGGTTTAGTTTTTGAAGAGTGTTGGAAAGTGTGAGTGAAGGACTAATAGTTCCACTCAAATTGTTGTGTGAAAGTGATAATGTTACTAAATGTTGCAATTTTTCAAGACTTCTTCCTAATTTACCTGATAAGCCTAAACCATCTAAGGAAAGTTCTGAGACTCTTTGAGTTTGTGGATTGCATTTCACATATTGCCATGAACATGGATTGATGTCATCTTCATTCCATGAAGAAAGGTAAGATGAAGGGTCATGGAGATCTGATTTGAACACAATTAAACCGAGAACATCGTCGTTTAACTGAACCGTTACGTCGTTGTTTGCAAAACAAGTTAGGAAACTGGTAAGTGAGATCAGAAATGTTGTGAAAAGTGTCAAGTGAAAAGTTTTCATTCTTGTTCTTTGAGGGTGAATGCTGTTGCTATGTTTGGTAGTTTGTTATGACTATGGTTTCTTCTTTTTTTGTCTTAGGGATATAGTATGACATGTGAATAATGTAATGAATGGTTGATGGTTGATGTTGTATTACCTTATTGAAAATGATGTTACATGTGTGTTCACGAGATGGACATAAGAATAAGAGTAAATTTTACATTTTATCTTTCAACTTGAATCAGCATCTTTCTTGGTTAAAAAGTAAATAAAAAATAATAACTAGTCTATGATGTTCATTTATTGCATCAGTGTAGTGTCAAATTTTTGCAAGGATGTGAGTTAAATTCTCGTCATCGGTGTTAGGTTTTTGTTGATGAATAATATCTATAATTACTTACTTCAACTTATTTTATCAAAAATAAGTCGTCACGAATATTCTTGTAAAAATTATTCTATTATTTTATGACATTTTGTTAACATATAACAACTATGCTAAAAGAATATTTAAAAATTGGATTGGAAATTAAACCAATTAGTGTTTTGAGTTAATGCTTAATCTGTTCAATCAGTTTAACCACAATTGACATGACAAATAAATGAATAAAAAGTTTAAAAAAAAGTATTCAAATATAGTTGAATCAACTGTAGTTCAACTCGACTCAATTAGAGTATTATACAACCGAGATACTAAACGACAAATTTCGATTGAACGAGTTGAACCGACCCGTTCAATCTTATTTCTAAAACACTTCCAATGAGTGTGACAAAAGTTTAGAAGCTGTTAATTATTTTAATTGACAAGGACAGAGTAAGAGAGAAGATATAAGATTCTTAGACAAAATTGGTGGTTTAATTTACTACAATCGGTTGGGAAATCATAGGCCATTGAGAAAGCAAATTATGGTTGAATATGGTAAATGTTTAATGTAGTCCGTGATCATATAGATATATGATACACCTATGGTTCAGCACACATGGGTTTCAACTAGTGACAAATTTGCCACCCCGTTATGACTTACAACACTTTTGTCCAAAACAAAAGGCTTTGTCGTGTCTTGGAACCTCTTGCTAGGTCCTTGTGATTTTTAAATATGTTGGTATGCACTTTTTAATAATTTTGTGTACATTGATTCAAAATAATAATCATTTTGTATCATGAACGAGTATTTTATTTGAATGTGACAATTATTTTATAAATGATATGATGCATTGATTTTGATGCTTCAATGAAGAGGATCTAAATGTGTGGTGGCATTAACGGTGCCTATTTTAAGTTGGAAAAAATAGCACATATATACTATGAATAAATTAATATACTATGCTAAATTTTATATGGTTTATTTTGCTTTAATATGTTTTAAATTGGATTGTCCTTCTATCTATAGAAAAGGAATATATTGGTCTGGTAACTAGAATCAATTTGGTTTATGATTTAAAATTAATACTTTATGTGTTATATTTCAGACCATATCATAACATAATAATTTAGTTTATTCAAAAAAAAATAATAATAATAATTTAGCATGGGTTGTCATGTGACAGTGAGAATAACATGCAAAAGAGAATAACATGCAATTTTCAATCAAAAAAGAATAACATGCATAAAAAGTTCATAAAAGAAAAAAAAAATCCTAAAAGAAACTCGGATCAGAAAATGTTTATTTCTGGTATAAAATAAAATTAAATGTTTATTTAGCTAAAGTAAAATGAAAATATTAAATTTATATACGAGACAGGATGATTAAATTATTCATTTTATGCCTAGTTTAACCTCACTCACAACTACTCCATGTCATAGCATTGCTGTAAATGAATAGACCCTATAGGAATAGATGACAAAAACCATAATGTTATTGTTATGCAAGGACAACACATAATTGTTTAAGTATAGTAAAATATTAATAAAAGATTAAACTATGTTGACAAAGTTAACATAATAGTATATTGAAGAAAACTTTTTAAATAGCTTATATATATTAATAATACAATATTTTCTAAGATATTAATACATACTTTTCATTCTATTTACTAAAATGAATTTTGTGTCATAAAATAAAATTAGGGAGGTTATCACAACACATGCAACTAAGGTATCCAGGTTATCACTTCTCACATCTTTAGGGAGGGAAATTGTTGTGTGGACTTTCTAGCGAATTTGGGTCATTCGATTCAAGGCAAGGTTTGGTTATCGGTGTTGCCTCAGACTCTTCAGACTGGCTTCTTCTTGGATCGGAGCGGGTTCCCTCGTTCTAGGTTTCCGTAGACAGATGTTTCTTTTTATTGTCTACTGTTTTTCTGTTTCTGCTTTGTTTTTTGAGGGTTTTGGCCTAGTCCCCCCTCGTGTACCTTTTTCCCCTTTTTTTAATAAATTTTTTATTTGGGATTGGTGGCACGGGATGGGGATTCTGCGGGGTGCCAACTTAGTTGGGATGCCGTTACTTCCCCCTGATGCCTGTCCATTCTGCTGGCTTAGCAAAAAAAAAACTAAAATGAATTTTCAAACTTAACATCATATGCTATTTTTGTATAATAAATATATGTAAATATCCATTATTAAGCCATCACTAAATTATAGATTATAAACTTTAGTTTCAAAACACTAAATAAATGTTACAATCATATTTCTTAAATATGTTATATATTAAAAAAATGTCATAAAATAATAGAATAGATTTTACAAAAATACTCGAGACCGCTTATTTTTATAAAACAAAAGTTGAGGTAAGTTTCATATTTCTTAAATATTTGCTAAATATATATGATATTAATTTTATTAAAAATATAATATAAATAGTTAATTAAAATTTGCTAATTATCCATATTATTCTTTAAATGCTTAATATTTAAATAAAATTCTAATTCATGTTTATAGTTATTGTAATTTTTAAAATTGCAAAGCTAATACTAGTGTTACGACAGATAAACATGTCCCTAGTGTGATTGTGGATCATTTTCCTCACCTTTCTCCTCATGCTCTTAAATCCACTCAATTGTCTGATTTTTATTTATATTGCACATTCTAAATTTTTGTGTGCTATTTATAATTTCTATTCATAGTTTGTATGAATCTTGTTCCAATAAAGAGGCTATTGTAAATCCTATCTGGGTAGTCTACGACAATGGAACTTCCTGTTTTGCACAAGCCATGTATACTTTGGACTTGGTACATCTTCTACCAAGTGTATAATTTGAAAAAAAAAAATGCTATTTGTGGTCTTAAACAAGTTCAACGAGTTTGGTTTGAGAAGTTCTCCATTGTAATTATATCTATTAATTTTAGCTCTAGTAATCATAATTGTGCTTTGTTTCTTTTTCAATCAAAGTATATTGTTGACATTTTTAAATGAGGTCATATTTCTAATTATAGATAATCAAATATTCCTCGAGAGTTCAATGTAAAGTATGTTTCATCTAATCGTGTTCTTTGGACCATTATTATTTATACATTTGATTTCATTGCATTATTATCAATGATTCATTTTGATAACTAATTTCCTTCATTCTTTATCTTCTCTTTTTTTCTCTATGATTTATTTTGTTAATAATTACACATGGAGAATAAATGACATAAATAGAATCACTACACTATTATTGTGAATGAAAAGAAAACAAGTTTGTGCCTTTCCCCGTTTTATCTTTACCATGTTTTATTCCTTTGTATGGGTCCTAAACAACATGGGTTGCCCGTGATATGGGACCACAATTAACCACAAGATCCAAATCTGATCCACGGGTTTCTTTTTAGGTCACTAATCAATCCTTCTTCTCTGTGTTTTTTGTTTCTTTGTCCCCACATTTCCATACAACACCCCCTTAGCTGCATGATATTCAGTTAGGCACACTTCTTTTCATCAACCAAAATTTCAATTTTAAGCATATGTGTGTGGCTTGAAAGGGAACTTGATTCCCTCATCTTTTTTAAGGATGTGATTGGAGAAAATAATTTTATAGAGGACTTGGTCTTTATGATGATTTTTAGTTGGTTTTTCTTTGACAAGAGATTTTTAGTTGGCTTCTTTTTCCCTATGACATGTATTAAGTGATTGTAGTTCATGATTTAGGTTGGTCTTGTGGTGTTTGAGATCGAGTGTGCTCATCTCAATATCTCAAATTTGATTATCTTTGATGTCAATTTCAATAGGCTAGTTTAGTTTCTTAAAAAAAAATGATTGTAGGTTTTTTTTTTCTTTCCCAATGACAATGATTAATATTGCTAGTATTTCTTATTTAGATTGAACCTCTAAGTTCACCTAAAAATCTTGGCTCAAAGAGGATGATTGGTCAGGTCAATCTTATAGAAACCCTCACACGGAATTCATGACTTGCGATGTGAGAGACTCTAAATTGAGTTCATGAAAATCGATAGCAATTTTGTTGAAAATGTTTTTCGAATTATCCTAGTCATCTCAAATTCTAACACCATTAGGTAACCATCAAACTAACATTATATTTGACGGTTGTCTTAATATTATTATGTTTAATATGTCGAAATTAATTAGATGACTACGGAGATCTAGCATCAATGTCATGAAGTGTCAACTAAAGTAACTTCTAAAGACTACATGTCTACATGTACTATTTAGAAGCAAAAGAAAAAATATGAAATCTTGAAACCAGTCATCCTCTCATTCTTGTTTGTGAGAAATCCTGAAGGAGTACGACTGTAACGTCATTCACTTAGCACGAATGGCTGAAGAAGCTTCTTTATGTGTTTGTCACTCACAATAATTATAAAAACTTGTATTAGCAAAAATAAATTGTTTTAAAATGATGTTGTTTTAACTTTTCAACTTAGTATTAATTAACTTTTTTCATTAGTCTCTAATTATTACTATGTACACTACTTCTAAAGCATTATATTCTAACTTTAATTTATAATAGATTAAATTGCATTTTTAGTCCCTTAACTATTTAGGTAGTATCGCTTTGGTCCTTTAATTAAAATTCAATTTATTTTGGTCCCTTAACTTCTCTCCCTTACACATTTTGGTCATTTTCGTTAGTTTTAATTCAAAAACGTTAGGTTTTCTTCATTTTCTTTTGGAATTTTTCTGGGATTCTTGTTGTTGAAG
>Ga0315914_1010087_pt1 | contig 11863 bp, 5 predicted proteins | sample MpolenodulesMG_FD_203920 | JGI IMG/M metagenome (GOLD analysis project Ga0315914, IMG submission 203920) | Medicago polymorpha root nodule microbial communities from Los Angeles, California, United States - elongated nodules | ecosystem: Host-associated > Plants > Roots > Nodule | place: USA... | reverse complement strand
AATTAACATGACACAATAAGCTTTTGATCCCTATAAATATATCAAATATTGTTTTTAGTCATAATAAAAAAGGGACATCAGGGTCGGCCTAAGGGAAATGCCACTAAAGCAAGGGCTTTAGGCCCCCGATTTTTTTAGGCCTCATATTCCTATCAATCTAATTCAATGTTGGTTGTTTTAAATATATTAAGACAAGTAGTGTGTAATCAAAGTTTGTAAAAGTAAAAAATTATTTTGTTATTTTAAGATTTCTAACAATTAGTAAATAATGTCTATATTAAATATTATTTTCAACACGCACGCACGCGCATGCACACACATATTAAAAAGGTCATGCACTAACGGAGTTGATTATGGCGAAAGAGGATATACTCTCACAATGTGAAAACTAAAATTTGATTTCTAACTGACAAAATACTCATTTATTTAGTGTCTGACACACATCGTATATAATTACTTTCGATTGAAGGAACTTATGGAATTATTTTATCATTTAATATTTTTAAATTAAATATTTCATAATGTTATTAATATAATTATATTTTATATAAATATAAATACCTAAAACAGATATTTTCATCTTCATACCGGAACAAAGATGTTTATTTCAACAGTTTATAAAAATTATAAATAAATAATTTTTAAAATGAGAGCATCCAAAGTTCACACATTTGTCGAACAAAATTGTACAACAATAAGGAAAGTTCAAAGTTCATGTATTTGATAGTGTCAACTAGTACAGATAGCTTGTCCATCTAGCAGAATTTTACACAATCAATTGGTGAGTAGTTTAAGACAAATAGTGTAACCAAGATTTATTTTGATCTCTAAATATAAGAGTGTGAGGAGTTTTTTTTATGATAAATAATTAAAGATGTTAATGATCAAAATCTTATATTGTCATATGTGAATTTATCAATGAAGTAATTGATAGTTGATGATTTTAGGAGTTAGCTAATAGAGTAAGTGAAAATTACATATCGTACCTTTTTAAGGTTAGGAACAAGAGCTGCAAGAGCAATGAAGGTCTCAGTGAGTTTCGCTCTTCAATTTCTCTCAGCCATGATGTGATCCTCCCTACCATGAGCACGAGGCCTTTTGCTTTTTGTGATTTTTGTTTCAAAGTTTCATTTTCCAATGAACATTTTGAGGTTTCAATTGAGTGATTCATATTTTCCAATTCGGTTGGAGACACTAGTATTGTTTCATTCTCTTTTGAGTTTCTAGGGGGTGAATTTGGGGGTTCACAAAAAATGGAATTTGAAACTGAACAGATGGAGAAAGATTTGGTGAAAGAGATTCTTTGGTTTTGTCACTATTCAGGGCCGGCCTAAGGGGGATGCCACTAAAGCAAGGGCTTTAGGCCCCTGATTTTTTAGGCCTCATATTCCTATCAATCTAATTCGATGTTGGTTGTTTTAAATATATTAAGACATGTAGTGTGTAATAAAAGTTTGTAAAAGTAAAAAAATTAATTTATATTTGTATTATTTCAATATTATTTTGTTATTTTAAGATTTCTAACAATTGATAAATAATGTCTATATTAAATATTATTTTCAACACATACGCACGCACATACATGCACACGCGCACACACACATATATTAAAAAGGTCGCACTAACGGAGTTGATTATAGCGAAAGAGAGTATACTCTCACAATGTGACAAACCAAAGTTTGATTTCTATCTGACAAAATACTCATTTATTTAGTGTCTGACACATATCGTATAGAATTACTTTCGATTGAAGGAACTTATGAAATTTTTTTCTTAATTTTGTCTTATTCTATCTAAATGCATATAAAAAGCCTGTTTAAATTTCGCTTTAGGCCTTAAAATACATTAGCCAGCCCTGAGGGACATGATTACGTTCCTATAAAAATTTGGTTTTTAGTCATCATAAAAGAATTTAACAACTTTTCTATTTCTATCTTTTGTCAAAAAAAATTCTTCTATTTGTATCAAAATTAAACCTACAATAACTAAAAATTAACTTTTATATCTCACACTGAAAGTGCTAAGCTCAGCGTCAAGAGCTTAGTCTTATAATTTCATGTTACATAGTTCAAATTTAAATCTACCGAGAGACAATTATATAATCTATCCTAATATCACTTTAATTAATAAAAAAAAAATTTTATATCTCAACTATTTATGTAGTTTTATCATTTAACTTCTCCATAAACAACAATAAACTTATAAGCACTTTTCTCGGAAGTCAAGAACTAGAATTTTTTTTTCTTTTGAGAAAGGGAAGAACTAGAAACTAAACTTAACTCAAAGTTAGAAGTTAATCCAAAGTAAGTCTAAAGTTAATCCTTGGACTCTGATAGCTCCTCACATCCTTGATGACATGACAATTCCAATGGGACTCTCAAATTTAAATTCAAAATATTGTTTTAGTCATTACTATAATATATAAGCATACGAAAAATAAAAAAATAGTAAAATCTTCATCATATAATTGCCAATAATAATTGCATGGCATTAGTGCACACTAGTATATTTCATACAATACCTTAAAATAAACATAGAAATAATATTAAAAACATAGATGTGTCATGTGCATGGATCGCACATGTCCACACTTTTATATATATATATATTATTCTCATAAACTATAAACACCGATGTAAGGCGTTAATATCGATGCAATCCAAAGTTTTCCATCTTTTTCTTCCACTTCGCTAATGTTCTTTATGGTCTTCCTCTCCAAGTCTTCCATGGTTTCTAATATTTCACCTTCATGACTTAGCTTTACAGCTGATGAATACAAAGCAACCCAAAACTGGCCATTTGAATTTCTCCTTATATTGTCGGGAAAACCTGGAAGATCAGCAAAAGTATTGACTTTACCAGCTTCTGGTCCATGAAGCCAAAGTCGGAGAATCCTGCAGTTCGAGGTTTCAGCTACGAGAAGAAATGAACCATCTTTGCTTAAAGCAACACCATTAGGAAAAGAAAGGTCTCTTAATAAAACCTTCACTTCTTTTGTTGACTTATCATATTTCATTAACCTCCCAGTCTTGTCTCCACTAACAAATAAAAGTGTATATTGCCTGCAAATAAAAGTGACCAACATATAGATCATTCAATTACTATTTTTTTGTTGAAGAAGCCAAAACCAGCGCACCGAAATTGACACCGCTGGAAGAATTGAATCTAAGACCGTAAGACACTCTAATGTCACAAGCCAATACCACAAGACCAACTTAAGTAGGTTTCATTATTATTTTTTTTATATGACATGTATTTACATCGTTTTGTCAAATATTATTTATGTGTACTGTACAAAAAATCTTAGCCTTATAAAAGAGATACTTAATTGTTGATACACAATTTTAATGTATGTCTGATGTCAACTAAACACATGGTTGAAATATTTGATCTGATCTGAACAAGGAAATTTAATTCAGTGAACTAACATGCAAGAAGAAATTTTAAAATTTATTTCATACTCTAAAGTGACAGTTTAACATTATAATGACTATATTAAGGGTATGGTTGGGAGTTTAGAAGGGTATGGGTACTTTAGAAAGAAAAAAAGAATAAGTAAATTAAATGATTTTGAAAGGGAAGACTTTGACGGGTGTATTTTTCTTAATATATGATATAAAATTTTTGTGGGAATTAAAATATTGTATTGGATGAGAATTTTAGATGGTTTACAATGACTTGAATAAATTCTTTAAATCTAGTCTATAACAGTTATAAACAGGGGTGTTCTACATCAAATCAATCCAATAGAAAAACCTCAAACCAAACCAAACCGCAATATAAGAAAAACATTAATTAAACATATGTCACTTAGATCAATACTCTTAGAATCTCAATGGAAACTTTTATAAAAGGGTTAAATATGTTTTTGGTCCCTATAAAATTGGGACCTTTTAAGTTTAGTCATTACTTAATTTTAATAGTTCTTTTAGTCCCTAAAAGAAATTATGCACCCAGTATTAATCCCTCCTCAATTCAAAATTGTTTTATTTATGCTTAAACTCTTTAGTTTTTGAACAATTTTTTGTAGACGTGTTCAGATTTTGTTAATTTTATCTTTAACTTTTGCCGTTTTAAAAAAATCATATTTAATTTGTTTTATGTTAAAAAAATTTAAATTTTAGTAAATGAACCTTTCATAGTGTTCTAAACTTGTCTTAAAAAAAATCATTCAAAAATTTAAGAGTTTAAGGATAATTAAACAAATTTTGTTGTAACAGGGACTAAAATTAGAAGTATTTTTTTTTGTAGGGACTAAAAAACCTATTAAAATTAAGTAAGGACTAAACTTAGAAGTTCCCAATTTTATAGGGACTAAAAACATATTTAACCCTTTATAAAACAACATATTTTTTATCTTCTTAAGTTTCTTCTTTGCTTTTCATTCCAAAATTTATTTATGTGCTACTTGAACTTTTAGAGAATGATAAAATCTCAAATGTTTTACGTTTCTTCTAGAATAGGATTACTTTTTGTCCACGTTTTTAATTTGATCTATGTTGTTTTGTGAAAATGAAATTGTACAGTTGGACTAAATTTAAAACATTGCTGGATATAGGTTGTGTATTAGTTTTTTAACTCTATTTTAAGGTTGGAAACAAAACTTGTATTGTCTCGAAAAAACCGCACTAACCGATCCAACCCAAACTGTATTGGTTTTATTTGGTTTAGTTCAGATTTTATTTTAAAAGTCAACCGAACTAAACCAAACCGTGTGCTTTTTTACCTTGTGGTTCAGATGACTTTTAACTTCAAAACTGAACCAAACCGCACCACAAACACCCTTAGTTATAATATTTTAAATAGAAAAATATATCAATCATATGCATTTATTTATCTTAATCTACAAAAACATCCTTAAAAATGGTTAAGATTTCTCTCTTATTTCTCTCTACTTCTGTTCCTCAAATCTCTCCCCTCCAAAATTCCAAACAGGACCTTAAAGAAATTACCGAAGTGTAAGAATCAAACTTTGCACAAAAACAACGTATTAATAATTGAGTCTTGCTAACCATTGCCTTCAGGTCAATGGTTAAGGAAGTTAAAAGTAGCATGTTTGCATTGGTTTCAACAACATTTTGACTTTTAAAAAGTTAAATTTATCACTTTTCACCATTTTCCAATACTATATTTCTATTTTTATCCCCTTATCCAATACCCCAAAGGCAATGGTTAGCATTCTCCTTAATAATTTTATGCGTATTTTGTTAAAAAAATTGTTTGTAATGAATATAAAAGTTGTTTTACAAAAAGAAGATAGATTTGATTGTAGAAAAAGAGGTAATGTTAATTATTGTTGAACTTACGTTCTCTCATAGACTGTGCTTGAATCAGTGAAGTAAATAACACCTCCATCTTCGTCGATGTCCAAATCATTGGTGAAATGTAAGGGTTGGCCTTCAGCTTCTGTTGCTACTTGGGTGGCCAAACCTCCTGCAGGTCCTACTACTTTGAGGCCAAGGTAGGCATCAGCGATATACAAATCTCCATTTTTCTTATCAAACCTTAGTCCTAGTGGCCTCCCACAAATATGCTCCAACTCTGGTGCGAATGGACGCACACATTGTGACCTTGAAAATCGTACAACCAATCTCATTAAATTCATAAGAAAATGCAAATATAATTATGAGTTAAATGACATTCAAATAAAATAATTAGCATACATAGCCTTCCTGAAAAAAAGTAGTTATTAAAACTAAAGTACAATGAAAAAAAAATTGAAGTGAGTTTGTTTATCATTATTTCATAAGAAGCCTAACTAGAACAACTAACAAGTTAAACATCCTTGCATAATTTGCAAGTGTACCAATGTCTGAAAACGGATCGAAAGTTAGGTCTCCATGGTTGCTTGCATTCTCAAACAATGCTAAAGTTGTTTGAAACTAAAGGCAGAGATTGCATATGTTGACTTTTTTTCTTTGCTTGTAGAATAAGGATCTGTTTGGATTGACTTATTTAAATTTATCTAGTGACATAAACACAAACGATAGTGTTTGAGAGAGCTTAGAAAAACAACTCATGACCTATTTTGTGAGTTGTTTTAGTTTATTTTTACATGGGCTCCATAATAGTTATGAAAACGATTTATAAGTTATATGAAAACAATTTGACTTTATTTAATCTTTTGTTGTGGAAATAACTAATACAAAAACACCTATATGACAAGTGATTGTATTATTAGTGCTTAATAAAGTTGTTTATCTAGACAACGACTAAGTTTTTACATGGTTGTCATACAAATCCTACGGTCCTACCAAGTAGAGTTTATGTCTCTCTCGGTCCTACCAAGTAGAGTTTATGTCTCTCTCCATTCCCCTTATGTTCAAATTAGTTAAAAAAAAATCATGTAGTTGCTACAACCCGGTGTGCTTCATATCATTGTTCATAAATCTCACTTTTCTTAGTTAAACATTTAATAACAATATAGTCATGTAAATTACCTTTTTTTTAAGGGAATAATTAATTCACCACATTGGCCCTAAGCCCCTAACTATGAAATGGTTATATTTATTGGAAACTCACACACACACTCACACACATAAGTAGAAGTGTCGGGCTTCGAACTCAGGTTATTACGTTTAACCTGAAAATTTTAACATTTTTGTTAGTTGAACTAGGACTTGTGAAACATTTGCCTAACTCTTTAGAGTGTGTTTGAATGATGTAATTTAAAATTTTAGAGAATTAGAATTTTAGTCAATTAAAATTATTCAATTAGTTTGTCTTCTTTTCAAAAAAAAAATCATGAGAATTGAAAGATATGGAGCAATTTGCAAAATTTGAAGGGTCAATTTTCAATTTTAAAAGTTTTAGGGGCCAATTTACACTTTTAAAACTTTAAGGGATAAATTTTAAAAAAATATAGGGCCAACTTACAAAATTTGAAAAATTATAAGGAAGAAATTTATATCTTTTAAGTGTCATTTGAAATTCCTTTAAATTGACTTGGACATAAGACTTTATAAATTTCTATGGCTTTGAGTAAAAGAGTAAATTTAGGCTTTGTTTGCAAGTTTTGAGGGGAGGGGAAGGAAAGGCTTAGGAGGGGAAGAGAAGGGAGGAAAGGGAGAAAGGAGGAAAAGTCTTCCCCTGTTTGGGAGTTGAAGATATAAACAGGGAAATGGGATGGAGAGCTTATATGATAATTTTACTATTTTACCTTTTTTTTTTATCTTAAAATCAATACATTGTGTTATACTTTGGAATTTTGAATTATTATGAGAACAAAATTGCCAATTTATATGTTTAACCCCCCAAAACCCCCCCAATTTGGGGGAACTTTAAAATTGGACAAATGAAGCCCTTCAAAACCCTCCAAAACCTTTCCCTATTTTTTTAAAACTCTCAAATAAGGGTTTACCTCTCCATAAGTCTTTCCTTCCCCTCCCTTCCCCTCCAAAACCCAACTCCCAAACAAAGCCTTAAGGGTGAACACAATAAATAATCAGCAATCTAGAGTTATAGACTAATTTCTTGAGGTGCCCAGATATACTTTAGAAGTTAACATTTTCCAACAACAATTTTCTCTAAATGGGGCTGATCCACACACTACATCCACAAGAGACTCACTTGTACTACCAACTACAACATATCACACCATTTTTTTGTAGTTTACCGTTCACTCGTAAATACTAAATGCTGAGAAGTGAAAGATTATGAGTTGAAAGTTTGAATCTGCACTCCAACTTATCAAATGTTAATAGTTTTTTTTACAAGGTTGAGGTAGTCAAGACTAGGATATAGAACGGGCCCAAAAGTTTAAGGGCCCCAATTTTTTTTTTTAATTTTGTTTAATGTTTTGATATAAACCCTTAATAAAGTATCAGTTATATTCCTTTAACGCTAACAAAATTTCAAATTCGTTTCAATAGTCTAGCGGTAGAATGCGATGTCAAGCATTCCAATCTTTGATATGGTCCATTCAGAATCCCAAACTACTAAGCCATTCCATAACTTGAATGAAATTCTGCAAATTAAACGTGTTAGGATGACTCTTTTTGTGTTATTTAGGGCCTGCTTTTTTAATTAGTACATAATCCCTTAATTGTTTAAGACGACCTTGGTTTTTTTACCACTTACGAGAAAACTGTAAACCCAATTTAAGTCTTACTAATAAGCTAAATTAAATGTAAATAAAAATAAATTGTATACCAAAGAAAGAATAATAAAGAAAGAAATTTGAAACGTGGAAACCCCAATTACCTATTGGAACTTGTGACAGCAAATTCAGTCCAACCACGTTCCTTCCCTTCCCACTTCAAAATCCGACCATCGGCCACACCGGTGTATGGACCTTCACCGTGACTATCAAAAACAAGACTCTCCGGCCCAACGGCTCCGGTGACATGGAGTAACCGAGCAGCATGGAGGTTGTGCATCATTGATCCAGCAACGAGAACTGGTGAAAAGAGTGTGAAAATGCAGAAGAGTGTGAGAAAAGTTGCAGCATGGAGGCTGTACTTGGAGTCCATGTTTAAGATACACTGAGGAAAAATGGAACATTTGAAGATAATATATAACATGCGTCCACCATGCATGGTGCTCCACAAGGGTCCTACCGAGAAAAACAATATTTTAAAACCGGAAAATTTGTTAACACCCGAGTAAATGAAATTCGTCACGAGCTTGTAGGTTGTGTAGGATTTTGCTGCTTGGCAGGGATCCAAATGGGATCAATGTCATATTATAAAAAATCATATTTGTTATGATGTTGGCCGATGACCGAAGGATCACAACCTACAAAACAATAAAATGTAAAGAAAAATTTGAGGCATGGTTACGTCATTAAACTAAGGAATTATTTGTACAATTGCGCAACTCACATAAAATACAATAGGTTCTTCTCGACTATAATCATATCGAGCAGGACCGATCCAACATTAAATGGGGCTTAAAGCAAACTCGAAAGCGAGGGATTTTTACTAAAAAAAATATTAAAACTTTTTACTTAAAAATGTTTTTTATTTAAAATTGAGGAGTGATATACATACAACTATTTGGGAAATAAAATGTAAGTGGTATCTTATTTTTTAAAATAATAAATGGAATAATTCACTCAATACTTAGTTAACAAAAGCAATCAAACTGAAATTAAAGTTCTGCATTTCCATAGCTAAATATTCTAGTACTTTGAGAGCGCGGTTAATTAGAGAAGAGACAATCAAATGTTAAATGGATGACATAGAATGCTCCGCCAAGGTCAAATTTCTCATTACTTTTACTCTGTGGTAGTAACAATAATAATAATAAAATTTGGGAAGATAATAAATGGAATACTTTTACTTCCTCCGATCTTATTTATTAAAAACAATTGACTTTTTTAATTTATTGCATAAATGATGTATTTAGTCTATATTCTAGATCAGATACATCAATTACTGAATAAATCTAAAAAATCAATTTTTTCTTATAAATAAGACTGAAAGGAAGTATAATACTATTGTTTCTGTTTGGTTAGGAGAAAGAATGTGACCTGGAGCAGGGGTCATTTATAGTTCAAATAATACATTTCCATCAACCAACACAACATCTATGATTAATTAAAGCAATCGAACAATAAAAGAAGAAGCAGGTAGCTGCTTTTTTTATCATATCTTTTTTACTAAAAAAAAATATTAAAACTTTTTACATAAAAATGTTTTTTATTTAAAATTGAGGAGTGATATATGTACAACTATTTGAGACAACTTTGATGACAACTTTCATTTTCTCTCTTCTCATTGGTCCAAAACAATAGAGAGAAAGAAAAAAAAAGAGAGAATAAGAATATAATGTGAGTATGAAAAAGAAAATTGTCAAAAAGTTGTAATAAAATGATTGTACAAATATCATTTCTCTTTAAAATTTACTTTTTGAGCTTTTTGGGTCACAAAATTATCTATTAAATTATCGCAATCAATTTGACTTATCATAATTTTTTAATCGATAATAAATCTAATCCATTTAATCTTTATTAAATAGAGTGTGTATCATTTTTTAATAGTATTTATTTTTGAAGCCAATATTATTTTTCTTTTGACAAAGAAGCCAATATTATTGTTTGTCTCATTTTTACAAAGTTGTATTATCACAATAACAATTAATTGGGGAAATCGAAAAGTTTAGAGATGTAAATGTGAAATTGGAGAAATTCAAAGTCTGGATCAAGGAAGGGAAATGGAGTCGTTACTTTTTTGAAGAAATCAAAATAGAATATATATTAACAACGGGGATGGCCAATCCTCAGTACAAGGTGTACTAGAGGCGCCAACACGGCAAACAAAGTATCAAAGAGTATAAATACAAAAAAGGTCAATCGATACCCAGACAGTAAAAAGGGTTCGACCACCAGGTTTGAGTGCCGTACACAAAAGTGATATTATTGGCCTTAAGCCACCACAACGAGTGATATTTTGCTTTATCTAATAACTGTTCAATGGATGTTTCAGTGTTTGTGAACAATCTGTTATTTCGTTCATTCCACACCAGCCAAAAGCACAGAAGCCATAATAATTGAAGGAAAGAACGACATGCCTTTGAAGTCCCCGAGTAATGGATAAATTGCAGAAGATGGTCGTTGACATTGTCTGTATCAACCCCACTTACGCCTATCCAAGATCGAATATGTTGCCAGATAGCACCAAAAACAGGACAATAAAGGAACAAATGTGTTGCAGACTCCTCTTTCCCACACCCCGACACGCACATAGTATCTGTGACCTGAGCGATACCGCGTCGTTGAAGATTGAGTTTAGTTGGTAGTCTATCCTTCAGTAACCGCCACGCCACAATGGAAACTTTTTGAGGTACCTGCTTATGCCAGACAAGATTCGCCGTCATATCAAGAGTGGGGGCTACCGTGTGTGTTAGCACTTGATACACGTCTTGAACCTTGTATCCATCGTCTTTGTCCAACTCCCATTGCCACCTGTCAGGAACATTTGACTGCAATACAATATTAGTCGATAATATCCTACACTCCTCTACCAACTCTTCCTCCCACACCCACAAACGTCTCCTCCAACTCCACACCTCACCACCGTCCTCCCAACCACAATCTAAAATATCCGCCACAGTGCTTAGTTTATTTGTTGTGAGATCAAATAAGCGAGCAAACCTCCTACACAATGGAACCTCACCTACCCACCTATCCAACCAAAAATAAGTACTTTTCCCGTCCCCTAGAACTTTCGATACCCTCTCTGCAAACCAGCCTCCATCATTCTCACCCACTCCATCCCTAATCTTCGCTATCTCTCTCCACCACGGTGAAACTCTCCGGCCCCCAACCTCCAACCTCCCTGCCTCCTCACCATATCTCGCCACCAAAACCTTATACCACAGACCGCCTCTATCCACCAACATCCTCCAACACCACTTGCCTAACAAAGCGATATTGAATTCTTTCAACTGCCTCACCCCCAAACCTCCTTCCTCCTTCTGTAAACAAATAGAGCTCCAAGCAATCCAGGAAATTTTCCTGTTATCCTCACTCCCTCCCCAAAAAAATTTGTTAAAAATAGATTCAATACTAGAAATGATACCTGGTGCAGCTTTGAAAAAGGAAAGAGCATAGACCGGAAGCGAAGTCAGGACAGATTTTAGAAGAATTAAACGGTCCCCATAAGATAAGAATAGACTTTGCCACCCTGCCAATCTAGATTTAATAGTATTTATCACAGGTTCCCAGAAAACTATTTTTCGAGGATCTCTTCCAATCGACAAACCAAGATAAAGGAACGGAATTTTGCCCACTTTACAGTTCAATAAGGATGCCACCTCTATCAACCAGGATTCCCCTATATTGATGCCAACCAATAAACTCTTATTAAAATTCACTTTAAGGCCAAACATGTGATGAGTCAATAAATTAGTATTTTTAATA
>Ga0315914_1010083_pt1 | contig 11866 bp, 10 predicted proteins | sample MpolenodulesMG_FD_203920 | JGI IMG/M metagenome (GOLD analysis project Ga0315914, IMG submission 203920) | Medicago polymorpha root nodule microbial communities from Los Angeles, California, United States - elongated nodules | ecosystem: Host-associated > Plants > Roots > Nodule | place: USA... | reverse complement strand
AGAGTTCCTTGGATGATGACAGATTCTGCACATTCGCAAGAACATTCTTTGCCAAACACAGACAAATTGCACTTGCACTCGCAAGAACATTCTTCCTCCCACTTATCGTCCTCCAATTTAGAAGTGTTTCCTTTCAGCGCCTTTTGTAATCCTTGGTTTGTACTTTCCACAAGCCAAAGTTGATTCTTCCATCAAACTTCTCTATGTCAAACTTCATTGCACTCAAATAAGACATATCAGTTGCACAGTACCACCCTTCTTCAGCACCTTCACAATAACACACTTTTTTTTCCTGATGTGGAATATCGGACAATGCTGCAACCACAGAGCATACTAAGAATTGTGATATCTCACAGAATCAAAGCTCTTGATACCACTGTTAGGAAATAATAGGGCTGAAGAAGAAAAATAAACACAATCACTACACAAGAATAAAATGTGGAAACTCCAAAACCGTGGAAAAAAACCACCACCGTGTCTAAACCAACAACCAGAGAATTATTACTATGTGAAATTTTTTACAACACATAGACTTCTCAAACTCTCAGCCCAATGCCCCAGTACACCCACACCCTCACAAAGCAAATATTTAAACTAAGTCAGATATAAGCTTAAGGGTCCGTTTGGTTCGAGAATTAGGAGGGGAGGGGAGGGATTTTAACGGAGGGGAGGGGAGGGGACATATTTAAATTAAAAATGTGTTTGGTTTGCAAGAGAATGGATTTTAAAATATTTTACTGTTTTACCCTTAAACTTAATTAAATAAGAATAATAAAGTAACGAAACAATAACGATGTAATTGATAACAACACGATCTGGACGATGGATAATGGATTAGTAATAGGGTTGTTACAAGTAGTAATAAAAGTTGTTACAAGTAAAAGTTGTTAATAATATGGAATAAAAGTTTTTTTTTTTTTGAAGAAGGAATAAAAGTTGTTACAAGCATAATATAACCTAATAATAATAAATGTTGTTGTAAGGAATTTCTTGAAGTGTATTTGAATTTCTCAAGAACCTAGTATGCAAGCACAGGGTTTGCATGTTTTATATATTAGATTATCTTTATTATATTTGTTCTTGAATAATTTTGTGGTTTTTGATATCACCTGTCTCAAAAACAATTGCTTATTGTTACAAATTATTCCAATTATAAATTCCGAAGGTTAAGCTACTAAAATGGAATTGATTTGCCAAATAGATATATTTTATCGTTAATTAATTAGCAATTCAAAAACTAAATTCATAGATTTTGTTTCATGATTAATCATGAACATCAAAGAAATATGTTGAAGATTAATAATTTCACACTACAAGGAACTTTTTATGAAAGTAGAGACTCAATGTTGTTGTTCTTCTTACTTGCATTTTCTCTTATATAAGTAGGCATATTTGTGTGGAATAAAAGTGTTTGCACGAAGAACCTTTAAATTTTTAATATCTACAAGATAAAGGATAACTTGATTGTTAGAACATCAAGAACATTGTTGCAGGAGTTTTGTTCCCTAGATGCAATAGGTAATGGCTAAACAAATAAAACTTTTTAATTGAATTAATTGGTATACACCAACATGTGTAAAAACATTTACACTGTATCAAGCATGGGGCTTTGAGGCTTTGACAAGTTCAAAATAGAATTGATATGTACTTAAAAAGAAAAATATTTATAAATCAATACAGACTTTTCAAACATAAATCAAATTAGGAGTAATTCAACAATTAAACCATCGATAATCCAATACTTAATACGGAAAGCATGGCAAGCAAACCACATGAGTACAAAATTCTGAGGGAAAATAAGCATAAGAAAACATTTAGCTAGGCTTCAGATGACTTCAACAAAATTCCTATAAAACAAACATTAGGTTAATTTCAAAGATCACCATCCTAATCTTCAGTTTGATACTATGAGATATAATCACATAGGCATAAATCAATTATGAACCACTTGTTTCAGCATCATTATCATTAAATATCAAAATCACAAGTCCTCATAACCAGACCAATTAGAATTTATACTTCCATAGTCTGAAGAATCGCAATCTAGTGTTGGAGGTACAAAAACTTTAATTTGTTCACGGCACCTTTTCTCCAAGCTTCGATTAATACAATAAGTATAACAACCAGGTCAAAAGACTCAAGAAGATGACATCCATCAAGAATAGCTTGAATACAACCATCACTAGGCATATCACCAGATATTTTAAAATGAAGTAATCCGGGCATTGTTTAGGCAATAGCAAATGAGCACACATCTTGCTCGGTGTAGTCCGAAAGCAGCAAACTGTATTTTAATGATTTCAAAAGAGGGCAGGATCGGCCAACAACTTCAAGAAAATCACTAGACAGTAGACAGTTATGAGAAACCTCAAGCTCCTCTAACTGTGACAGTTTCTTTACAGCTTCAATAAAACCTCGATCTGAGAGTCTAGCACAATTTGCAAGCCGCAAGCGTCGTAGGTGACACGCACTGTAAAACAACACCTATTAATAAATGCTTGACAATAGAAATAAGATACATATATTCCTAATGAAAATATATAGTTATATATTAAGAAACAAGACGTCTTAATAAAACTAAAAACTTATTTCCAAATTTTTTTTTATATATATAACACACATGAGAGGAAGAAATGAGATCCTTAGTGAAATACCAACTATCAGCTATGTGTTTAAGAAGATCATCGGTTCCAATTTCCTCAATATCAATATCTTCTGCTTGACCACAACTTCTCTCAACTGCGTTGCGAAGAATCTTCACCAAATTATACCCATTAGTTAAGCGAAAATAGAAGAGGCCTTTCATGCGAATGGTGCGCCACATGTAAGGATCCTTGCAGATATTCCACCATAAAGGGCACACTTTACATGCACTAAAAAGTATTTCAATGCTACCAAGCCTATGGAGGATGTTTGCTGTCACATCTCGTGGAAGTTCAAGCCAATTTGGATGAACAGTTGTGCTCTTTCCACTTCTGTTGTTGGAATAGAAGACGACTCCATAATGCAAACGAATTGAGATTCTATAATTTAGATGAAGTATTGTAACCCTTTTTAAAGTGAAAGAACTAACCGGTTTGAGAGTGAAATTAATAGTTTCCAATGAACATTGAAAAATGCTGATTATCATTAATATTAGCATGCGTAGTAATCCTCCTAAACATTTTGAAAAGTGCACAGAGGACAAGAATAAAATTGTTATGTTTTCGATAAGTACATGTGGAAATACAATTTGGAAATTCGACGAACTATTAAAAATGTACTAATTTGCGGGAAAACAATCGAGGTCGTGACTTGGGATAACAATGAACCGAACCAACTCGAAAATAGTTTGAAACTCGATTCGACAACTTAAACGGAAAATTACATTCATTAAGTAAATGAACTGAACATGAACTATATATACTTCGAGTCGTTTGGTTCATAAGCTAATTCGATTAAATATCATATATATAGGGTGTTGTTAATTTGTGCCCTAAAGACACAAGTTAAAGAACTATAAAAGGAAATAAACAATAAATTTTGTATTGAAAATATAAATATTTAAACTTTTGTGATGTTGAATACACAATTTCCAAAAAAATAATTCTATTTTTAGCTTTTTAACTTGTATCTTAAGGGCATAAGTTAACATTTCTCATATACACACACTCTACGGTCACTATTATAAACAAAAATCAACATTTTAGATTCATTAATTAAATGAAATATGTAGTCTATAATGAGGACCGTATACATCATTAATCGAAAGAATTTAGAATATAAATTTTTGTTTATAATAATCATCGTATATATTAAACTTTACTTGTTTTTAAAAAGAAAGATATATATCAACCTATTCCAACGCAACTTAAATCAATTCCTTCTTGACTCTTTGACTTTCCTTTAAAAAAAATTACTTTTAAATTCAGTATTTAGAATATCATACACCTCTTTCCAACGTGTAGAAATTGTCATTAAGATGTTAACATTGAACCTTTATTGTACTCTCATTCCCAAAATATTAATTTATTCTCCTTTCCCTATCATGGAAAAGATGCTCTCGTCTCTCTCTCTGCATACTGTTCCAAACCTTTCTTTTTCTCCAAATTTTGATGTCCATTATCTCTTTGCAAATCCTTCAGAATCTTCAACTAAGATACTATGTAATTAGAGATGAACATTATTTCTTCTTTATTTTATGATTTCGATAATCACTCAACTTCATAGATAAAGGTTTTCTCTACCTATAATTTATAATCTATTCATAATGGTTGCTCTTCATTTCATTACTTTCTTAATTTTGTTTTGATGATGTTCGATCAAAAGAGGGTAGGAATCAATATTGGTGGAAATAAGCAATAGTTCTTGTTGAAATTGAATCCCAGTATAGAAATTGATCTAAACATGATAATATGACTTTGTAGAAATTGATCTAGGATAATCAGATACGTTGGATCAAAATATGCATGTTTGTTGTACTCCTTTTTCTAAACTATGTAATATTATTGTGTTTTTGCTCAAAATGTTGTGCTGATGTAGAACTTGTTCCCGTCAAAGATCTCTATAATTTTGACCATTCTTTGACAAAAAAAAAAGACTTTTAAATGTGATTTGAACAAACAAATTGAATCTAACGAGTCGAATCAAACTATTCGCGAACTTTAAACGAGCCGAACTCAAACCAAGTTTCAAGCTGAACCAATCCTTATCAAATCGAGCTCAGACAGGTTCGACTCGACTCATTTCCAGCCCTAGTCGTGACCGATTAAAAGTTTGCTTGTGTGTATACATAACTATTGGACTTAAAAATGATAAAGAGTGCCTTATGACAATTGGTTCAGAGATCAAAATAGAAATATTGCATTTAGACGTGGTGAAAAGTATTAAATTTGACTTTTTAAAAGTTAAAGGGTTAAATAATTAAATGGTCCTCCTAAATAATCAAATGTTGGCGTATTTAAAGAGATCATTTACTTATCTAACCCAAAGTTAAAATATGGTTGAATCCAATGCAAACATACTACTGATTTCTCCTTAACAAACAAGTGTAAGGGCACTTGTCAGTGTAACCCTATAATTATATATCAAAATTGATATAATTTTATTACTAGAATTTCGTAAAAAAATATGAAAATTTCATGTAAAGAACTATACTTCTTTTTTAGTATAAAATAATATATTTGTACCTACTAAAACCTATTCAAATGATCAAATCACAATATGTGTCGAGAATACGAAGAGAAATGTTAAATATTGACGTATTTTCTTGGAGTATGTGTCAAGAATATTGAAGTATTCACTCTTAATCAAGTCACACAACAACATATTTTCTGCGTACGTGGGTGAGCAATCATGATTTTGCCCTTTATAAAAGAGTCATTGTTGGGTTGAAGAATGTGTGAGTTGTATAAAAACTATTCTTTGCCTCCATTGTTGGGTTGAAGAGTGTGTGAGTTTGTGGAATCAGTGAACCATTTGCTTGTGACTTGTCGGGTTGCGGCTAGGATTTGGTGTTCAGTGTTTAGTGGTTGGGTTGGGAGCTGGCTAGGTTTCACGTTAGTAGGGCATGCATGTGACTGTGTGGTCTATCTGAAAATCGCGAAATGACTTTATTTTCATAGGTATGACTTTTTAGGTTGAGGATTTGGTGGACAAGGTCCAATTCCAGTTTTGGAAGTAGTTTTTTGGTAAACACCATTTGCACCGTTATTCTGTTTATGAGTGGAAGGTGGAGCCAATTTTGTGTTGGCATCGGTAGTGTTCTGTGTGGAGGCAGAGATGGATTTGATTTGTGACTTGGGAGTTTGGATGGGGCCTAGGTTTCGTCAATATCTCTGGTGGTTTTTTTCATTCGCCTCTGCTATCTCTTGGTTACTTCTTGTTTTTGTGGTTTTTGGTGTTGTTTTCTTTGAGGAGGCAGAGATGGATTGGATATGTGCCTTGGGGGTTTAGATGGGGCCTAGTTTTCGTCGATATCTCTGGTGTGTTTTTGTCCTTCCGGATTTGGGTGTTGATTTCTTTGTTGTTGTTGGTGTCTGGGTCTTCCAGATTTTTGTTCCTAGTAGCCTTATTTGTACTATTTCATGGGGTGGAGGCGCCTCTAATTTTTATTTTTATATATTTCTATAATTATTTTGCTATTAAAAAAGAAGAAGACAAGTTTGTCTCCAAGCAACTAGAGTCAAGACATTGTTCGTAATCAAGAACCTAAGTATAATTCCCCTCTAGTTATTGTAGAACTGTAATGACTAGGGGCGGTCATGGTTTGGAAAAACCGAACCGTTTAAGGTTTGGAAGTAACCAAACTGAATCAAAGTTATGGTTTGGTTAACCATTTGCTTAAAATAAGTTGTTTTTCTAAAAATATATCGTAATAAGTTGTTTTGCTTAAAATAAGTTGTTTTGAAAAGAGATTGGAATAAACTGTTTTGCATAAGATAAGCTGTTTTGAATAAGTAGTTTAATAAAAAGAGATCGCAACAAGCTGTTTTGCATAAAATAAGTTGTTTTGAATAAGTTGTTTTGCATAAGCTAAGCTGTTTTGAATAAGTAGTTTAATAAAAAGTGATCGCAATAAACTGTTTTGCATAAAATAAGTTGTTTTGAATAAGATGTTTTTTAAAAAGAGATTGTAATAAGTTGTTTTGCATAAGATAAACTGTTTTGAATAAGTAGTTTAATAAAAAGAGATCGCAATAAGCTGTTTTGCATAAAATAAGTTGTTTTGAATAAGTTGTTTTTTTTAAAAAGAGATCGTAATAAGTTGTTTTGCATAAGATAAACTGCTTTGAATAAGCTGTTTCTTTAAAAAAAAAGATCCTAATAAACTGTTTTGCATAAGATGAGCTGCTTTGAATAAACTTCTTTTTTGAAAAAGATATCGTAATAAGTTGTTTTTCATAAAATAAGTTGTTTTCAAAAAAGCTTATTCGATTTTTTCAATAAAGAACAAGTAAAAAGAGACATTTTAAAATAATTTTTATTTGGTTTTTTCATTCGGTTCTCTGAATATGATAGAGAAATAGAAGGTGCTGTGTTATGAAAAATTACAAGAGATATGGTTAAAGCTTCGGTTTGGTTCGGATAATTGTGGTTATTAACGGTTCTGTTTGGTTAATGAATTGTTATCAAAATAATTGTTCGGTTCGAGAATTTGTGAAATGGTTCAATTAATTTGGATACAATTCGGTTTGATTAACCGGTATGGTACCAGTATGTATAGTGTGTAGATTTGGTAAAACGGAAATGTTACTTAGGTCCATATTGGAGACTACATATGAATTTACTTAGGTGTCATTGTTTGCTGAAAAAAAAAAAAAACAGATTTCATGACAAAAGTATTTTAGTTGCAAAAGAATATTTTGAAAGAAAAAATATTGTATATTTTGTTAAGTTGATGGAGCTACACAAGTGGAGCATTGATTATTTTGAAAGAAAAAATGTCACCACATTTATAGCAATATTAAACAATAAAGTCAAAAAGCTATAAGAGAGAATTAGACAAGCATTGAGTATGAGGAGATAAAAGAAAACTATTGTATCATTTAACCAAATCTATTGACAATAATTCACTTTCAATACAATATATCAACTCATGAAGCCTACAATTCCTAAAACTACTAGTAGCATGAGCATACCTTTATGAAGGTAATATCAGTAATTCAGTACCAATCAGTGTTAATGAAAATATTATAAACTTAATTCAATATTAGATTATTAGTTAAACCAGATAATCGTATGAAGATGAACTTGTTCATATGCTATAGCTCCATTGTCAGTTAGTTGCAGTAGTCCTAACATGTGCTTCTGGTTAGATTTCAATATTGCTTCTAAATTGCAACTCATGACAATGGTAACTGACCCATGTAAGATTTCAAACTTAGAAACATATATTGATCTAATAAGAGAACAACCAAATAGAAGACAAAAAGGATGAAATTTGGAAAGATACCAGAGGTCAATATCTGCAGGTTCCTATCTAATAAGACCCAATGGATGTCTGAAATTAATTCCATGCCAGAACTTAATAGAAAAAATGAACTTATCTCAAACTTTCAATAGTTTTCCTTACTTCCTGCACAATTTTTCAAACAATTAAATTGCTTTTGATTTACAGAGGAAAATATTGGATAACCTCTGCAGTGAGCAAAGCGTATAAATTAGAAGATTAGACCATTGACCTTAGTTTCATTTGGAAATTTTGGTAACACTCAAGATTAGACTTTTTCGATGTGAAATGAAATAAAACATCACTTCCAGAATCATTAACCAAATATAATAAAAGATAAACAAGATTAATAAAGTATGACAATAAACCATTGACCAAAATAAAGCATACTATTACCAACCACGGGTGCGTAAAAGGTTCCTGAGAAATTAGCGCACATTTACACTGCATAAAGATAAAAGACTAAGCTGTCCAATGTCTTCCACAAAATTCATTTAAAACAACATTGACATCCAGGCTCCTGAATTTCCACTTGAAAATAAAAAGACCTGCCAAAAAACCAAATAATAACAACTTCATCTTTACTTAAGACTTTGATTTGATTCCAAATCAAGCATCAGAATCGTCATCATCATCCTCGTCACGAATCTTCTCAACAATTTCCCAATAAGAATTACCACTTGAATCTTCATATGCAAACTCTAGTTCAAAATCTGAATAGTACTCCCTAATTTGTAAATCTTTGATCTGATTATGCAACCTTTTCCACAGGCTTCCACTAAATTCTAAATTAGAACATCCGACAATGTTAAGAGATTCAAGAAGAGGACATCCATCAAGAATAGCAAGCAACCCAACATCAGTAAGGGGGTTTCCATGAATATCAAGATGGCGTAGCCCACACATTGTTTTTGCAATAATAAATGCTTCATCATCACATTGGATGTGGCCTCCACTCACATTAAATGTTAGTGATTTTAAAAGAGGGCAACTTAGGCCAATAACTTCAAGAGATTTCTTAGATTGGAAGCCATATGAAATGACAAACTCCTCTAATAGTGGAAACTTCTCTGCAACTTCACACCATCCTTCATCAGAAATTCTAATGCACGAATCAAGGTGTATGCTCCTTAAGTTACTTGCCCTGTAAAAAATTATATGATAAAAAGATTACACCTTGAAAAATATGATACATTCATAAAAGACACGACACCGAATACATAAAATTACAAACACAGCCAAAAAAGCAAAGAAGCGTTTCAATTAAAAATAAGAATACAAGGAAAACTCAATCCATATACAATTTGAGGACTATATAATTAGGAAGAATCAAATAAACTAAAAAGATCCCCCAATGTTTGATTGAAATCTAAATCTTAGGAGGCAGCGAAGCTATTAACAACTAACGAAAACACATAAATGGAGCAAAAATCATAACCTTTCCAATGACTTCAACAAAAAAAAAATTGAATATAATAAAATGCATATTAAAGTAGCAATCAAAGTATGCATAATAATCAACACTAAGTTTGTTAGTATGTTAATCTTTAACTTGTTTGTATTTGTTGGATGTGAGAAATGAATCCGAGACCACTAGGCAACTTTAAAACCCTAGCCAACCTTATTATATCTATTGGATTAAAAAACTTAGCTGGCTGGTTGATTTTGAAAGGACTGTTAATCTATTTCAAAAGTTGGAGCAGAAAAATAAAAATTGAAACATGGTGGCCAATTTAAGATTGTAGCAGAAGAATAAAAATTAAAACTTGAAAAAGGAACAAAAATTTGTTGAAAACATAGGGTTTTCATTCCATATTTCATTGATGTTATTACCTATTAATTAATCAGAATAACAAAACATATATACCTAAATGAGAAAATAGGAAAATAAAATGGGTATTACCTATCAGCAATGTATTTGAGAAGATCATCAGTACCAAATCTATAAATATCAATCTTTTCTAAATGACCAGAACTTAGGTCAACAGCATATTGACAAAGATTGACCAGACGATCAAGATCTGGAGTCCCACGATTTGAAAATTGAAAGTAGAGGTGAGATGTTCCCATGTGAATCTTGCGCCACATGAAAGGATCTTTGCAAATGTTCCACCAATAAGGACACACATAGCGTGCCTTCGTGAGAATTTCGACAGCACCGAGCCTTTGGAGAATGTTTGATGTAGCATCTCTGGGAAGTTCAAGCCAGTTAGGGTTTACTGTTGTGCTTTCAAGTTTTGGTTTCTTAGCCGGACACAAAGAAGACATCTTGTCTTGTGTGTTTTGAAGTTGAAACTGCGGGGGAAGAGTGTTTGTTTTCTATTGAACTTTAGCACGTTTTTGTATGAGTAAAGACCAAAATGGGTCCTCACAATTTTTTCACCACCCAATTATTCTCTCATTTTAATACCCAAATTAATCTTTCTACTCTATCTGTACTTTATTATAAGCATCTTTAAGAAAAGTTGTTGGCATAGTTAACCTAGATTGTGTGTGAATTTTATTAAATTGTTCATTCTTTGTATGTATTTTTAATTTGACTTTTCATATTTCAATGTAAGTTTCTTTAAAAAAAGTATATTTCAATGTAAGTTTCTCTCAAAATAAAAATATTTCAATGTAAGTTAATAGTGTTAATTAGAAGTTATGTATTAGAAAAAATAAATAAATAAATACATGTAATGGTTTGCAAACGTTCCACCAATAAGGACATACATTACGTGTGTTTGTGAGAATTTCAACTGCACCAAGCCTTTGAAGAATGTTTGATGTTACATCTTTGGAAAGTTCAATCCAATTAGGGTTAGTGTTTGTGATCTCAAGTTTCGGTTTCTTCGCTTGAGTCAAAGAAGAAGACATCATGTGTGTGTGGGGGATATGGTTGGCAATGAACCAAACCAACTCGATTAAAGTTCGTAATTCGATTCGAAAATTGATTTGTCGAATTTGGTTCATGAACCATATGAACCGAATTTGAGCTGAAAATTAAGTTCGTCAACTAATTGAGCTGAACTTGAACTATATGTAGTTCGACTCGTTTGATTCACGAGATGACTCGATTATATATTATAACACTTAAAAGATATTTTAAAATTTATATATAATTGATTATATATATATATATATATATATATATATATATATATATATATATTACTTTAAAAGCTAAGACAAACACTTAGCAATAATAGGATACAAGTGAGCTACATTAAAATTGATAGACAACCTCATGTACAATGTTGTTGTAGTTTAATAAATGTTACTCATATTGGTATAAGTTAGTCCATTCCACGACATGATATTGAGTTTAATAAAACAAAAAAAATTAAAATAATGTTTTAAAACTGATTTTCTAAATAAGTTAAGTTCCATCACTCATATTGTCAACCCGAATCTTTAATCGTTATGTGACTGAAGGAACTAACTTATTGCAACGGGGGTAACGTTTTGGACCAACTTGAAACTTTTAAAACATAAGGGACCAACTTGAAAACTAAAATATACATAAGGGATCAAACATGCAATTAAGCCTTAATATAATCATGCGTAGTAATCCTCCTAAACATTTTGAAAAGTGCACAAAGGACAAGAATAAAATTGTTATGTTTTCGATAAGTACATATGGAAATACAATTTGGAAATTCGATGGACTATTAAAAATGTACTAATTTGCTGGAAAACACTCGAGGTCGTGACTAGGGATAACAATGAACCGAACCAACTCGAAAATAGTTTGAAACTCGATTCGACAATTATCTCGTTGAACTTGGTTCAAACCAAATGAGCTGAACTTAAACGGAAAATTACATTCATTAAGTAAATGAACTGAACATGAACTACATATACTTCGAGTCGTTTGGTTCATAAACTAATTCGATTAAATATCATATATATATATATATATATATATATATATATATATATATATATATATAT
>Ga0315914_1010082_pt1 | contig 11866 bp, 12 predicted proteins | sample MpolenodulesMG_FD_203920 | JGI IMG/M metagenome (GOLD analysis project Ga0315914, IMG submission 203920) | Medicago polymorpha root nodule microbial communities from Los Angeles, California, United States - elongated nodules | ecosystem: Host-associated > Plants > Roots > Nodule | place: USA... | reverse complement strand
TATATATATATATATATATATTTGCTCAAGGGTATTTTTGTCGATTATTAAATATAGATCTTTTTTCCTTCAACATTCTAGTTCACTTTCTCTTATACCAAACAATTAAAACAATCCCCTCACTTTCTACTTTTTTAGTTTCCTCATGCAATCTTTCCTTTCTCTATCTTTCCCTTCACTTTCATCCCCCAACCAAACACAGTCTTAAGTCGGTTACCATATGTTTGTTGAAAGTTAAATCATTAAAAGTGGTCAGATAATTGCAAAAATTTCTGACAGCAAGATTTATATTGCTTTTATCTACTTTCATTGACTAAAGAAATTAGCTATACGGTTTTGGATCTAAAATCATAATAATATCCTATTTTTTGTCAAGTCTTGATATAAGAATAAAATAAAGAGCCTAATTATCTAGTTTTATTGACACCAAATGGAATTATTCCATCAATCTAAGAGACTAAAATAAAATTATCCCTAAGCATTAAAAGTCTCACCTTACCGATCATATCTCATCCAAAAGCTCCAAAAGCTCAAGTTTCTTCATACACCATCCAGAAGCTTGTATATTCATTTATATTTAATGTTTGTAATTAGTTTAATGGTGAAAGAACTTGAATGTTTAGTTTAATATTAGATTATTGTACTTAATTAATGTGAATGGACTGTTAAATGGTCTAATTTAAAAAAAAAAAAACTTAAATCTATTCACATGCTCAGTTAAAAATTACTAAGAAAAAATAATAGTATTTTTATATTGAGACGTATTTTTCAAAAAAGTTATAGGCCAAATTCAAATTGGGTCATTGTGTAGTTAACCGACCAAACCCATCCGCGTAACCGGCTTATCTGATTAAACTGAAACCGACTAAACCGAGACAAAACATGGGCGGAATTGGGGCTGGGAACTCCAACCGTGGGTTTGAGTGGTTTGAGGTTTTGAGACCGATTTTTGACCGAAACCGACCGATGTCCAGTCCTAGAACTACCATATCTTAGTTGTAAGAATTCCTGACGCCAAGATTTTTAAAGCTTTTATATAGATTCATTGTCTTAAGATGTTAATAATTTAATTTATTATGGATCTAACAACATGTACTAATAGCCTATGTTATGGCAAGTATTTATAAAACAAGTGTCATGTTAACCGGTCCTCAGGAGCACTCGTTAAGGTTGCTAAAAAGGAAATTATTACTATAAAAGGAAACATTTTTTACTGTTTTAGTATTAGTTACACAATTTTCAATGCAATAACTATTATATGATTATTTTTTTTAACATCATTAACCAATGCCCAAGGCATCTGTTAGCATTTCCCATAAAATAATTACCATATTACTTGGCAGAATCCATATAGTTAGACTACTATTTTTCCCACTCTATTAAGTTCTTGCACACCCTATATTTTTTTTTCAAAATACCCCTGGTTTGGATTTTAAAATATGAACTAAATTGTTACGGGAATTCGAATTATATAATCCAAAAAACACGAAATGTATATTCTGTGTTTAATTTGATGTTAAAGATCTCTGTTGACCGTCGTAGAATCCCTGCATAAACATGTACTAATAGCCTATTCTGTGGCAAGTATTTATATAAGAATTACCATATTACTTGGCAGAAACTATATAGTTTTGGAGCAAGGAAATTTTGGATACACAATACAGGCCCAATTGGTTGCCTTCCAGTGTTCATGCCCATTCACAATGCCATCAACAGCCAAACTCAAGTGGCTGGTTATCTTGATCAAAACGGCTGTGTTAATCACCCAAACAACTTGGCCAGAGAGTTCAATAAAAAGCTTAAAGATATTGTTGTCAAATTAAGGGAACAGTTCCATGATGCTTCTTTCACATATGTGGATATATTCTCTGCAAAGTATGAGCTAATCAGTAATGCTAATAAATCAGGTATTATCTTCTTTGTCACCATCCATCTGAACCAAATTTATTTAATTAATTAATTAACATGTTTACTTGAATAGCATGTGGTTGCAAAATCTTGCTAGTTCACGTGACTTCAGAAAAGGAATTAATTGAGGAAATATTAATAATAAGCCTTGAATTGATTCGGTGAGATAAGTTAATCCTTAAAAGGAATCGATCATGTGTCAGAAATATTTTATGGGTCATTGAAAAAGTCCAATTATGCTAGAAATTTCTATATTTGTAATTTATGTTCACACGTATGTTGAGAATGAGAACTAAATTTATCATTCTCTCCTAACTAAATTACAAATTTTATACGGAAAACTATTTGTTCAAACGTCATGTTAACTATTTCAATGATTTCTGTTAAAAAAAACTATTTAAGTGATTTATGAATAATATACAACTATTGTTAATCTTATTTTAGAAACTAAATAATTGGTAATGAATATAATTCATGACTAATGAATATTTACAAGTCAAATATACAATGAATATAAATATATTCTAATACTCCCCCGCAGTTGAAGCGGGAAGCTGGCGGATGCTAAGGTTGTCTCATAAATCTTGAAACAGAATTAAGGGGAAACCTTTGGTAAAAATATCCGCAATTTGATATCGTAACGAAACGTGAAGAACGCAGACATGACCTCGAGCTATCTTTTCACGAACAAAATGAACGCCCATCTCAATATGTTTGGTCTATTGGTGTTGAACGAGGTTACCTAAGAGATAGATGGCACTGGTGTTGTCACAGTAGACCATGGTGGCTTTGTGAATAGGACAATGTAACTTAAGAAGAAGGTTGCGTAACCAACATGATTCAGAGACCACATTGGCAACACCACGATATTCGGCTTCAGCACTAGAGCGAGATAAAGTGGGTTGTCGTTTGGACGGCCGTGAGAGCATGTTATCGACTAGAAACACAGTAACCAAATGTAGATCATCTAGTATCAAGGCATCCTCCCCGATCAGCATTTGTATGAGATTAGGGAGGTAGTAGATGATGGACAAAGATGTAAACCATAATGTCTTGTCACATGAATGTATCACAAAATTCTTCGGAGAGCATGCATGTGGTTTTCCATTGGATTGTGCATGAAGAGACATATTTGTTGAACTGCATATGAAATATATGGTTGAGTTAAAGTGAGATATTGAAGGGAAACGGCAAGGTTGCGATAAAGGGATGGATCTTCATATGGAGTACTTGTGTGGCACTCAGTTTTGGTTTTGTATCAACTAGGGTTGGACATGATTTGCACGAAGACATTCCAGCTCGTGTAATAATTTCTTCCGTATACTTTTTCTGTAAGAGGAATAATCCTTTTGAATGGAGAGTGACTGCAATTCCCAAGAAGTAGCTTAGGTGTCTCAAATCTTTCATAGCAAACACAGTACTCAGAAGCGAAATGATAGATTGTCGCAAAGTATCAGAAGAGGTGGTAAGGATTATATCATCGACATAAAGGAGGACATAGGCCATATGAGTGTCTTTCTTGTAGATAAATAGAGAATGATCACACTTGCTTTGGGAAAAGCCAATAGATGAAACATAGTCTACAAATAATTTGTACCAAGCTCGAGGAGCTTGATTGTGCCCATATAGTGACTTACATAGGCGTCACACATGATTAGGATTTGTTGAGTCCCTAAAGCCTAATGGTTGATACATATATACAATTTCTTTGAGTTCTCCATGTAGAAAGGCATTCTTGATGAATTTGCCAAGATTTCGAGAGCACAATACTAAGAACTATGTAAATAGTAGCCAATTTGCCAACTAGGCAAAAGGTTTCTCCAAAATCAATTACAATATGTTGACCTTCATCATCACCTACAAGTCGGGCTTTATGTCTCTCAAAAGAACCGTGACATTTTTCCTTATGTCTAAAATTCCACATAGATCGAATAACATTAACATCAGGTGGTCGTGGTACGGAATCTCACGTCTCATTTTTAATTAGAGAATTATATTCATCATCCATGTCTATTTTTCAATTTGGGTCTTCGAGTGCAGACACATGATTCCTAGGTAGAGGGGATTTTGTAACATGAGTGTGAATGCCATAATATTATTGGTTAGGTTTAAAGATGCCATGTTGACTCATAGTTATCGGTTTGGTTTATATGTGTACAGTGGGTTGGAAAACGGGGGGAATATTATTTTGAGGTTGTGGTTGTGTGGAGAGGGTGTGGATAGCGATTAAGAGTTTTGAGGTGATTTGGGTTGATCGGAATTAGGAAATTCGAGTTGAATGAGTGAGAGAAGTGAGTTGTTCTTGATTGTTTGTGAGTTCGAAGTAGGACGGGAGGTGTAGTTTGTTGTTGGTCCGGTGGACAATTAGATAGGTCGGTTTGGTCTTGTGTTATGATGTGGTTTATTATGTAAGGAGACAAGTCATTGTCTAGGGAGGTGTATGTAGGAGATTGTGGATTGTGGAGTTTTGCATAAGGAGATGTGTTTTTGTCAAACAAGACATGACGACAAATAATAATTTTATTTGAAGATAAATTTAGACATTTATAGCCTCGATGATTTGATTGATATCTAAGAAAGACACATGGTGTTGAGCGAGGTTTGTAGTGGAAGGCTAAAGTGGAAAACATAGACAACCAAACACTCGTAAGTGGGAGTATCCGGGTTCTTTGAGGTACAACATTTTAAGAGGTGTTTCAAAATTGATGGTTTTGCTTGGTAAAATGTTCAAAAGATGTGTTGTCATTTCTAGAGCATGGTGCAAAAAAAAAAGGTTCCAAAGACGCGTGGATTAAAAAAGTTCGAATAATATTATTAATGGAACATATTTTTCTTTCAAATTTACCATTTTAAGGAGAAGTATAAGGACATAATAAACGAAAAGAGATTACATTAATTTCACATATTTTCCAAAAATTACTATTGACATATTCATGATCGTTATCACATTGAATGGTTTTAATCTCCCTTTGAAACTGTTCTCTCAAAAAAAAAAATCTCCCTTTGAAATTGTGTGTTGATGTATGCTCTTAATTTTTGGAAAGTTGGATATAGTTGAGATTTATGTGAAAGAGAAAATGTCCAAGAAAAGAACATAATATTTGTGAACGTATGAGCTTAAAAGGCAATAAACTACTATTATGAGAAACTATGAAAGACAATTTAACATGTTTACCAAGAGGACAAGAATGTCAAAAGCAAGAATGTAATTTTCTAGAGTTATTACATTCAATCAATTTATTTTTCCTATGAGAATTTAAAACATGTTCTCCTGGATGACCTAAACGATCAAGCCAACGGGAAGATAACAAAGTTGTAAACGTAGATGTAGGCTCGACTTTATTTGTTGTTTTGGTGTTGGTAATAGGTAAGAGATCACCTTGGCTCTCACATCTCATTAGAGGCGCCCACGTCTAAAAAACCTTCATAGAAAAAACAAACTGGTCAAATTCAATTGAAACTTTATTATCTGTAGTAAATTTACGAACATATATTAAAAATTTAATTAAGTTTGGGGCATGAAGGACATTGTTTAGAACTAAAGGAGGGTTAGGGGGCGGTATGTGTGCACTACCAAGACCGTGAATTGGAACAAAATGACCATTTCCTACAATAATTTTATTAGTTTTGCTCAAATTAAAATAAGACGAAAGATTACTTTGTGAGGATGTCATGTGAGAGGTGGCTCTAGTGTCCATATACCAAGATGAGTCCGGCTGGGCAAGGTTGAGAGTGTGAAGAGCATTTTCAATGTCAGTTAGGTTGGGTGTGTTGACATTGAAAGTAGTCTGCTAAGGTCTTGACCCAAGAATTCCTTCTTGTTGTGATTAGGGATAATGGTTGGACCTACCCCAATTGTAGGATAAGTACGGACAAGGTGCAATTTTCCAAGGAGCCCGCTGTTGCCCTCGTTGCTGCTGATTACGGTCACCATCGCTGAAGTGATTGGGACCGGTCCGACCACCTCTTATGGGGTTCCGACCGCCGTTTTTGCGGTTGTTCTTCCTGCCTCTTCTGTGGTAACCATTTGTTTGTGGGGGTCGGTTTGGATTTATGTTTGCGGAAAAAGATTGGGGGGGGAGGGCAATCTGAAACAGGTGTTGTGGTGTTGGCCACAAGCGCCGCTGGCGTGGAGGAGCCAGTTTCATGGGTTGTCCTTTAACGCATCGTGGATTCTTCAAGTTCCAATCTTGATTTTGCGGTTCCAAATGTTGGAAGAGAATCAGTTTGTTGGATGTAGTGAGGCCAAGTATCATTTTTAATGCCAAACGTGTATTGAAGACTAGAGAGTCGACATTTGCTAGTTGATCAGCAAGGAGCTTGAGATGGTTGCAATAGTCTTTGGTGGATGCAAAAGCTTCCAAGATTATGTTGCTATATTGATTTCAAAGTTGAACAACGCTGGAATTTTTGTTATCATGGAACAAAGCGGCAATGCGGTTCCAACACTTTTCAGCAGAGTCGTTGACACAAGTATGGAATTGAGGATGTCTTGTGAGACGGTTGCATACATCCATTGCAAAACAACATCATCTAAACGATTCCAAAGGTCGGAATTGCAAGCTTTGATGGTGGCAGCTGCTTGGATTGCTGCTCGTCAGAAGATGGGATGATATTGTCGAGCATGTTATGGACGCGTGCTTGCACCTTAAAGAGGAAGGAACAAGAGAGATAGAGGTTAGATTCGTTGTCTAACGTCACCGGTATGAAGGTTTTTACGTTGTTTATGGCGAAAGCAGAATGAAAATTGGGTTTTGTCGTCGGAGCGGCTTGGTTGGACGTTGACAAAGTGTCATAAACGTTTGTGAGGGAAGTGGTTCCAGCCATGGAGATTATGAAGAGGGGCGGCGGTTTGGGGTATGAATTTAGAGTTTATGGACCGAGAAAGTTGATACCATGTAATAATGTAATTCTCTGATTTCCATTGATATGATTTGTGAATAATATACAACTATTGTCAATCCTATTTTGAAAACTAAATAATTTCTAATGAATATAATTCATGGCTAATAAATTGCTAATGAATATTTACAAGCCAAACATATAATGAATATAGACGTATTCTGTCCTTGTGAGCTTAGCTAGTCCGGGGTTCAAACCTCGGCCACCACCAATAAAATAGACGTATTCTAATATTTACTTCTTTTTTTTTACGAAGTACTTTTTAGAAACTAATTGCATAATTAACCCCTTAATTATGAATTGTTGAATTGAATTGTAGGATTTGTTAACCCTTCTGGAATATGTTGTGGGTATCATGAAGATGGATACCATGTGTATTGTGGGAATAAAGCAACGATTAATGGTAAAGAGATTATTGCTAGTTCTTGTGAAGATCCTTCAAAGTACATTAGTTGGGATGGCGTACACTACACTGAAGCAGCAAATCAATGGATTGCAAATAGAATACTTGATGGTTCCTTCTCAGATCCACCACTTCCCATTGCACACTCATGTCAAATAACTCATTAGCATTTACATTCTACCTATTCTAATTCTATCTACAATGCAAGTGTGAATTAATATTACCTCTATTTTATTTATTATAAATTTCAATTTTATCTCAAATTTATCCACCCTATTCGGTAAAGTTATTGTTTTTTTTCTTATACATAGATTCCCCAAGTAATAATAGTCATAAGAAATCGGTTTAATTAAAACTCAAAACAAATGTTATGCATTTAGACAAAACTCACCTAGTGCTTTGATGTATGAAGAAAAATTAGCGCCAATCAAACCAAAGTGATCAAACAAGCATGGACAATAAAACAAGACAGAAGAAAAAGAAAACACAATGAAATTTGTTCAATTAGTTATGTCTAAATTTGACTTAGGTCTGAAAAAGAAATTAGTTATTTACGAAGAGAATTCAAAAGGTTATAAGAATTTAACTTTCAACCATAACCCCTAATTTCTAATCTTTTTTCCGAATCTCTTTTAGTGGCCAAGAAACTCAATGATTTTACAACCAAGGTGTTTAAACAGTGTTTCCAAACCCTAGATTCTACCCCAAAAGCGTTTAACCTTTAGCCTATTGATTTTCTAAAGGTTCTCTCTTTTAGTCTCTCTAGATTTCCCTTTTTCCACATTTAAAACTTTGTTAAAATTGCCTTTTTATAAATTGAAAATCGTTGTTCACACATGTGTTTAAGCTAAAACACACTAGTAAAAGACAAAAATGTCCCTCGGCAGTTAACTGTCGATGCGTCCTGAAGCTTATGAATTGGCATAAGCTTCAGTTCCTAAAGCCTATTATGTGTTTTAAACACATAACACAACCTATTCTAATATTTTCACATCAACAACAATAATAAATTATCAACATTTGATTGAAAATAAACGCAAATTACCACGATAAAATAATAATGTACCAACATTAGTTAAAATACATAATCTCAACCAAATACGAACAAAAGTCACCAAAGTCTGAAAATGAAACTAACAAAGCCTAAAACCAACACTCTTAAAACTAACAACATAACACTACTAACCTGCTCGGCATGTTGTCTCCTCGGCCTCCAGGCATGCCTCTTGGTCAATATCAGTGCTATCTTTTCGCTAACATGACACATGGCTGCAGATCATTGCTCAAGGCTCATCACCTACTAACCCAACTGCTCATCAGCATAGGCAACAGCGCCAATAATCATCTCATAGGTATCAGGAAAGCCTCTTGCCTTGTACTGCTCCCACTGATGTGAAATGATCTGCTCCTCATTTGCTGCCCTCGGAAGATCTCCTAGAAGAAGTGGCAAAATCTGAGGGTGAGACACCCTAGTGTACCATAGTATATAGTCATCCTCCATCTGCCATGTCGACTCTCCTACCAGCTGACCCCAATCGGGATCCTTAATCGTGTGAGTATGAAAGTCAATGAATGCCTGCACAATCTAAGTCGGTCGCAGCTTAAAAACATATGTCGGATGTCTAAGGACGTTCTGCACGTATCCGTACTGCCACCATCAATGGCATCGTGTATCTGATCCTGATAGTTCAGGTACTCCACCTGCGTTGGTCAATCACCTGTGACTGTTCAGACTGTGTAGCCTGAGAACTCCCTACACCATCCCCCTTCCGACCTTTACCTCTTCCCGTCTTTGGGATGTGCACGTTTTGCCTTGCTCGCCTGGCGTTTTGTGTCATAGCACGTCTACCACTTATAAGCTTAGATGGATCAATCGGCTGCCCCTGATTCGGATAAGACATATCTACACAAAAATTTAAAAAATTAACATCATTCAACTTAAGCATAAACTAAACATCATTCACAACATACATTCATCAGTGAAAATCAAAACCACATTCAACCTAAACATCATTTCCATCAACTACAATTATCTATAACTACATAAACTAACTAAATAATCAATATAATTCTCATTTTGGCATTTTATCAAACACTTTGTGTGCAAAGTATCAAACATATTCAAATTGTGTTCATTTGACACCATTCAAAACCACGTTATACTTAAACATCAATTACAACAACTACATTCATTTATCAATTCATAAACTACACATGCAATCTTCAAAATGTCAATTCATTCATAAACCCTAACCACATGCAAACTACTCAAATTTTTTAAAAAACTTAACATAAACAAACTAACATTAAGATTACAATGATTAATGCTACTTACTTGTGATAATGTGAGGATGATTGGCTTGCAATTCGTGAAAATGGCTTTGGTGAGAATTGAAGAGAAGTCGAAGAAGTTTAAAGTAAGAAGGAACTGTTATGTTTCTGGTGCTTCTGTTTTTGTATAAAGGACACTTCGGCAGTTAACTGCCGATGGAATCAGCGGTAGTTAACTGGCGAAGTTTTCCTCAGTAGTTAACTACCGCCGGGTCATTTACGTTTTTTACTGGTGTTTTTCAGCCTTCTTTAGTTTGTCAGCAACATTTTTCGTATAAATTTGGCTACGTATTTGCGTTTGGGTCCAAAACAATAGCCCTAAAACATGCCTCCATTTAATCTCTTGCGCCTGAGCACAATATGCCAAAATAACAAACCAAAAGAAAAATAATTCTTCTCTTCTCCCAGCAAGTTTTGCTCCCACCCAACCAAACTGACCAAAATACCCATGCGTTAGTTAACTAACGCATGTGTAAAATTATGTGTTATTTAACTAAAGCGGTGTCACTTAAGTAGCGCACGTGAAGAACACAGCATGACTTAACTCACGCAGCCATTAACACATGCGTTAGTTAACTCACGCCCAGTCTGTGCAGCAAGCCAGAACTGGCAGAACCTCAATTTTCCCTAAATTTTTCATTCCTTCATTAATTCATACATTCATTCAGTCAATTGCATACATTTTTCATCATTCATTCAAGCATTCATTCAATCAAGCATTAACTCATAATTAAATTATGAAAAATAACGGAATAAAATAACGAAAAATGTCATAAAAACGCCAAAAAGCGCATATGTAATAGGATTACAACCAAATCCAACAAAATGTCATAAAAAAACTACAAAAGTCATAATGCTCCATCCCGTGAACTCCTACTCCTTCTCCGCGGAGTCGACGTCTATTCCAGCATGCTCCACTCAGACTGTATGCCCTGCATCAAGCGAAGAAGCTCCTCTGGATTACGAAACACATCAGGATGCCCTATTGCACCATCCACTCTGGCTTTGATGTTGCTAATGATCTAGTATGGGTCGGGAGGATGTCTTGCCCACTGCTGCTCAACAAGAACCTCCTCGTAAGGAGGGACGAGACGAGGATGGGCATTAACTGTGTAGTTAGGAATGGCCGCAGGGGGGTTCACAATAGGATGTGTTACTCTAATGAACCATCTCATGTACCCCCTAGAAGCGCTCCACGGCTCATTATCCGGAACCAAATCACCCCTCTCATGTTGGCTGAGGACATGTAAAGCAAACTCCATGAAGGCCAAAGCCACGTACTCTAGAGCAAGAAGCCCAATGTCTGTAGGAGGCCTGGGAATAGTCTGGACATACCCGTACTGCCTGATTCTGCCCCTACTGATACACCTCATAATGCTGTTGATACTGCGTCGGGTCCACCCTCTAGGATAGACCCGTCTGTGACGTTGATCCCCCCGCAACATCAACTCTACCAAGTCTCGTGCCCCCTTCTCCCTCGACCAGCCAAAGGAGGGACTACTGCTTGCTTGTCCCTCCGTGCACTACTAGTGGAGTTCTGCGCTCTCCCACACCTCAGTCTGTCATTCGTCACCTCCTCAGGCGACCTCTGAGACGTATTCCTACGAGGCATATCTGCACAACATTTCAAAAAGCAAAAAATCAATGTCACATTTTCACACAGGCATTGTGTCATTTCCACCAATTCAACAACAACACTAATATTTCGATAGTGTCATTTCAATCCATATACTACCACGTTGTAGTCAAACTAACTATAATCAACATTAACAAACATATTTCTAACTAATTTCATCATTAACAATCCAAAAAAAAAAACAAAAATCATTGAGACATTTTATCAAACACCTACAATGCAACTTTCAATCAACTTAAAATCAAACAATTTCAAATACCTAAAACTACCACATTTCACTCTAAACAACATCTAAAATACTATTCCTAACTTAATTCATCACTAACAATCCTAAAAACTAACATGCAAGCCATATTTATAAAAACCTAAAGTTGATATTGTGGGAGAAATTGGCTTTGAATGGCGCAAAAATGGTGAAAATCGCACTTGGATGGGAAAATTTCGTGTTTTGGAAAGGTTAAAAAAAGAGGGGTTTGTATTTCTGTGTTGTTGTTAAATGACTTAAGTCACGTGATAGATATTTGGAAATTGAACCAAATTCAATCGAAGTAATAATAATTCGTTCCACGAGGACTGTATTTAACTTCTACTTAGCAATATTATTATTAAAGAGGATGTAATAAATTTGTATTGATGCCCTAGGCAGTTGAGTTGTTTTGTAACATAAACGGATGAAAAGCAATAAA
>Ga0315914_1010081_pt1 | contig 11871 bp, 14 predicted proteins | sample MpolenodulesMG_FD_203920 | JGI IMG/M metagenome (GOLD analysis project Ga0315914, IMG submission 203920) | Medicago polymorpha root nodule microbial communities from Los Angeles, California, United States - elongated nodules | ecosystem: Host-associated > Plants > Roots > Nodule | place: USA... | reverse complement strand
TTTTACCCACGGTAAAAAGATTTTGGGAGTAAAAGGAAGCAAACCTAATTTTACCTCAAGGGATGATGTCTTTTTCCCCAACCCGACTGACCACTATTTACCCCAACAAGGCTGCTCACTATATACCTAAAGGGGTAAAACTAGCCGAGAGACTATTGAAGCAAAAAAGAAGAAGAGAAAGAGAGGGAGAGAGTGAGGAGGGGGAGAAAGTGATATGGTGTTAGGAATTAGGGAAGTATGAAGGAGTATTTATCAGTGGGAATTGTAGTATAGGTTATAAAAACCATTAGTGTGGTCAAAAAACGTGTAAAATTTGGTAAAAAACGTGTGGATTGAATGTTGAAAAACTGACCACAATCCAAAAAACGTTTGTTCTTCAGCTCTGACCACCGGCTAACGTGCGTGAGTTAACTCGCGCACATGCCAGTGGTGCGTGACTTAAGTCACGCAGAGCTTATAACGTGCGTGAGTTAAGTCACGCAGTGTGACTTAACTCACGCAGGGGTACAACATGAAAACATGCTGGGCGTGAGCAAAAATTGTGGGGGGAGAGCAAAAATCATGTAGTTTCTACACTTGTAAAAAAGTGAGGGCACGACCCAAGAAAAGTCCCAAATGTGATGAAAATTTAGGGTGACCCAACTTCGGTTTGTATATAGTTTCTACACTTGTAAAAGAGTGAGATTTCTGCTCTTCACCCAACAAGTTTCTCTCCCACCCAACCAAACTAACCAAAATACTCTTGTGTTAGTTAACTAACGCAAGTGTAAATCAAACATGGAATGCTTTCAATAAGTTTCTCTCCATCTGGGCTCTGAAATTAATAACACCACCTTGCCTTTATCAGTTGGGTAGGTCTACCTTTTCATAATGGAATGCTTTCAATAAGTTTCAACTTAGTCATTTGAACCAAACTTTCTTCTCTCTTATTCCTCACACAAATTTTCCCTTTATTCAATCCCAAACAAAGCCAAAAATTAAATCGTTCAAACTGCATGTAGCAAAACTTCATCATCATGCACAATCAATACATGAATCAAATGCATATTCAAACAATGATGTTTTGATGCTGATAGTTCAAAAGGGTCTCTGAGCAACACCTTAATTAATTCATCTCACCATCCTTTCCCTTCTTTATCATTAATACTATTACCACAGAAACCTTCAAACAAGTCATTTTCCAACTTTTCCTTTCATTTTCTTCTTTTGTGTTGGTGTTTTAGCATGGTAATGCACATGAAAATAACATTTTTTCTCTGTGCCTTTTGTATTTGCTTCTAATAGTTTTCTAGCTTATTCTTGTCTTTCTTTCCTTGCATTGAAAGATATGGATATTGTTGTGAGAAAGAGGTGTTCCATTAGGAATACTTTAAAATACCATTAGAATTACCTCATTCGCATTAAATTGATCAAACAAAATCCTCACCTCATCCTTAATTAAATACCAAAATTCCTTTACAAAAGAAAAATTAAAACCATCTTGCCCCGGGCTTTTATTTCTGTCACTATCCCTAACCACCGCCTTAATTTCCAACAATGAAAACGGAGCAACCAAAGCAACATTATCTTCATTCGAGAGCCTATCAAACGAAACACCATCCAACTTCGGCCTCTCCCATATATTAGCTTCCACATGGTTGGTAAAAAACTCCACCACCGCCTTCCAAACATCACATGGGGACATAACCCACCCATCATTCACCCTTAGGGCCTTTAGAGAATTTCTTCGAATTAGCATCCCCTTTCTTAAGCCATTTGGATCTAGACCTTTGCATCACCATCACATCCTTAGCCTTAAGGAGCCTCCAAATCTCACTAATCTTCTCTTTACGAATTTGGATTTCCAAGTCACTCAACCCACTTTCCTCCCCCTTTTCATCAAGCCCTTAATACCGACCATTAGATTCTCCACCCTCTCCTCCATCCCCCCGTACACCTTCTTATTCCACTCTTTGATCTTAACCTTAAGCCCTTTTAATTTTTCTTTCAACACAAAGCTCATCCAACCATTCACATTTTGACCTCTCCACGCCTCCTCCACCACACCTTTGAACTCCCGAATTTTTAGCCAAAAATTATTAAAGCGGCAATGTTTCGGCCCCAATCCCACCCTCCCACTTTTAACAAATGAACAATGATCCGAAACATCTCTAGGGAGAACCCAAAGAGATGTCTCCCCCCACAAATGAGACCACTCCAACGATAGAAGAACACGATCTATCCGACTCATTGAGCGCCCATTAGCATGATACTAAGTAAACCTTCGACCAAGAACATTTGAATCTTCCAACTCCGTCTCCCCCAAAAAATTATTAAAAAGGAGCATCTATAAAACTTGAGTCAAAGATACCTCCTTATTAACACCCCGTCTTTCATCCCTCCGAAGAACCAAGTCAAAATCCCCCAAAACACACCAAGCACCTCCCCCTCTCGTCCTCCGATCCTCCGCAATACTCTCCCACATTCTTCTCTTGGACGCCATATCACATTTCGCATAAACATTTATCAAAACACATCTATGCTTCAACACTCCCCACTCTAAATAAACCCCCACACACCCCTCCCATTGGAAAGTAAATAAAGCATTCACACTCAACTTACTCCATAAGGAAAGGATATCACCACTATTTTCCACTGACGGGCAAAAAGTCCACGGAGATTATAACACAAGGAAGGGGTTATAACCTCTAACTTAGTCTCTTGAATTGCCAAAATCTCCACCTTATTTTGCCTAATCAAATTCCGGATTTTACTTTTCTTCACCCTCCCACCCAAACCTCTACCATTAAATGTCGATACAATCATTGATCAACATTTACTCTCCCTTGAACTTTCTTCTTCACATCCACACGTTCCAACACCACAAGTTTCTACGAAATCGAGCCATCTTCCATAGTAAAAGAATACCCCACTTCTTCTGAATTCCATGCATTTTCTCCGTCGCAAGCACCTCCATAGCTTCACCACCCGCCACACCTACAGCAAGTTGCGTTTCCGGGACGACTTCACCATGACTATTAGTTAACAACCGCAAACCCGACATCGGCGTAGACAAGCTAAACTGACCCTTGAACCTGTCTGATTCGCACTCCTCTCCCTCTGGCCACATCGCCGCCCTCATCAATAGGCTCGGCCGCCATTCCCACTTCCTCATTACCCCCCAAATCATCACTGTCCCTCAGTTCCAGCCTCACATTCTCCTCCTTCGTCTATTTGCTTTTCTACTACTATCCGATAGATATAGTTTTCTTTTGACATATGCAAATACACGCACTTCATGCTGAAATTAAATTGTTGAAACATCTAGTGTAGTGTGTTTAATCTGTGGTTATGAAGTATCCCTGGTGATTTTTTAAGAGAGGTGGCAGGTTGATTTAAGATGGAGTTAAACAACCGAACTTGTGAAAAATGGTGAAACAGGTCTAGATTTTGGAGTTCTTCCTTAACTAGGCGTATATTTATTTCTCTGTTTAATGTCGGCTAAACAATTACTTAAATCAAGAGTATATGAAGCGTAGTACTAGTCGTGCCGTAAGATTGAACCAAATGTTTGATAATTAGACAATGCTTCAAGTAAATAATTTTCTGTTAGAACTTTTCCTAATACACTTCCTTTGCATGCATCAATGCTTTCTTTAATATCTCTTTCATTAAAAGAAATAAAGGTATTATATTCCCTAACATTCATTAGATTTTTTGTATGAAATTTCATAATTTTAGGGTAGAATTTGCATGTTTGAATTGTTAATGGTAAATTGAGTTAGAAATTGTTAGATGTTGATTAGAGTAAGTTTGACAGTAGGTTAGAGTTAGAAATTGTTAGATTTTATGTTGAACTTTAGAGTGTGTTTGGATGAGGTAATTGAGAAATTTTAAAGAATTTAGAATTCTAAGCAATTTAAATGATTCAATTAAATTACTTTCATTTCTCAATATTTTTGTTTGGATGGAGTAATAAAAAATTTCATTGTCATTTTTTTGGCAACTTTTATAAATTTTAATTTTTTTGGGCCAAATCTGAAAATTGAAATTAGGGGTCAATTTGTAATTGAAAATTATGGCAAATTTGAGGACCAAATTACAAAATTTGAAAAATTATAACAATGAAGAATTTTGAAATTCTTAACTATTAGGTGTCATTTGAAATTCTTTAAATTTAACTTGAACAAAATACTTCATAAATTTCCATCATTTTAAAAATTCTTCAAATTATTGTCCAAACAATGAAATTCACATCAAAATATTTGAATTCCCTCAAAACATTACATTCTCTCGAAACATTCTTCCATCCAAATACACTCTTAGGTGTATGATAAAATGCCTCAATAATGTAATTATAACTAAATAAATTTGTCGTATTCTATTAATTTTGGAATTTATTACGTGTACTTGTGTATTTTTTGTTATGATTTATTTTGGATCATGATAGAATTGTTGTTATTGTATCCCCGTGAGCTTAACTCAGTTGGTAGAGATATTGCATTTTATATGCAGGGGCTGGAGTTCGAACCCCGGACACTCCACTTCTCCACAATTAAATTGTGTGAGCTCTAGCCATTAGACTACTTGACAAAAAAAAAAGAATTGTTGTTATTGTTGTTTCTAAGACATGCTTTTAAAAAATAAACATAACATATTGTATGTTTGGAGTCTTTAAAAAATCGCATCTTTATACAAAATTGATGAAAACTTAACTTACATAAAACAAAAATGAGGTAAGTCACGTTGGCTTTGTACCTACGTGACTTAACTCACATTGCTCAACATGACTTAAGTCACGGTGATGCTACCGAACGTGACTTAAGTTTCGTGGAAAAGGAAGTTCATGTGGGAGTGAGCCTGTTAAGAGATGAGCAATTTTCTTACATTTCCTCCCTATTTGGTAGTTCAACTCTTTTTTCTGCTCCCCCCTTCCCTTTTACTCAATGCATGGTTATCGTCAAAGCATCCTATGGCACATACAACAAATTGCAATAATTTATTTTTCATGTAAAATATTCTCTTTTTCTTAAAGTATGTATGTTTACCATTTCAGTGATGACTTTGCTTGTGGTTAGCATGCATGGAGCCGTTGAGTAGGTCCAACATTTAAGAGGCTATACTTGCAAGTTATACCATTTGGTTGAAAGATTTGCTGTGAAAAAAATAGCCACAATAAGAACTACAAACAACCATTCATAGATTATTTTATGTTTGACATATATCATAAATAAATGCTCGTATAATCAAAATTGAAACTCTCGTCCTAACAGGAATGTAGGGAAAGGGAAATTATATATTTTATTTTCTTTTTTCATTCAGAGAATTGTATTTGGCAACCACAAGCCAAAGAACTATCATCTGTACATTTTCAACCCAAATGGGAGCTTACTCAAGTTCAACCTCCATTAATTTTCCCATCATCTGTTTCCTCCTGTAGTGCGAGAGCAAGCTCGAGTTCAACCTCAACCTCACCCATTGATGGTCTTTCGTTTGGTTTTATATTCAAGCATTTTTTCATGACATCCATGAACACCTTCAAACACCGCGGCGCAATCAATCTCATGAGAATGGGATCAATAATCTCATAAGCTGTAAACCTCTCCAAAAATTTAGCTGCTTCAATCGGCCGTTCTAAAAACATATTTGGATTATCTAATATGTTCATCTTATCAAAGATGGTATGTTTGTAGTTTGTACATACTACTTCAAGTAGAACCATACCAAAGGAGTAAACGTCACATTTATCTGTGAAAGTATTGGTTCGGACATACTCTGGTGCCATGTAAAACAATGTACCTGTCAACAAAACCCAAGCGTATATAGGGTAAACTTTAGTCTAACATTAATAGAGATCAAAGTATCATACTCGAAAAAAGTTAATGAAGAGTGGTACCTAGACATTATAAACAGATAAAATAAAAACACACTCCATGCACCAAGTTCAATAGTATTGGGCGTGAGGACGTTTTATTGAGAAAAACTCAAACTCTATTTAAAATAGACAAGACTTGAAAGAGTTGATAAAAAGTGACACTTTTCATCATAGAAATGATACAACAGTTTCTACTCGAAGCGCATAACTCATTTGAGTGTTCACTAAAATAAAATGAAAGAAATTACCGATAAGGATGTCAACTTTAACTGGTTTTGGATTTGACTTAGAAAGCTTCCCTTGTAAAGAAAATCCAAGATGTGAGAGTTTTGGTACCATATTCTTATCTAAAAGAATGGTTTGAGGCTTTATGTCACAATGAAAAACCGTGCGCTTTGTTCCAGTGTGAAGGTAGTGTAGTCCCTTAGCAGCTCCAATGCATATTTCAAGCCTTTTCTTCCATGAGATTGATTCCATATCCCTTGAACGTAACTGATCATACAAAGATCCATTTAACATGTACTCATACACAAGAATTTTCTCATCTTTATGGTTACAGAATCCTATAAAAGACGTCAAATTCGGGTGATGAAGCTTGCAGTGGAGTTCAATTTCCTTCTTGAACTTCCATTCTTCCGATAAATTTCTCATCCGCTTCACTGCTATTGGATACTCAGTTTCACGATTATGTTTGAGATAACCTTTGTACCCTATACTGAATGGTGATTTTCTAATTTTTCGATCTTCAGCAAAGTTATTGGTTGATTTCCTAAGTTCTTCAAGAGAAAATTGATGACATAGCTCTTCTATAACTGTTGGACATTTTTTCTTGGATGAACTTTTATGCTTAGTATATTTTACAAACATCTTTCCCACACAAGAGTTTTGTTTGATAATCAAGGTTCAGATTCAGGTGTACATAAGAACCAAGCCTACATTGAATGAGTCATGAAACATGAATGCCTATTAGAGAAGAAGGGGTGATGGTAAATGCATCATATAGTTGCACAAAAAGAAGTAAAACAAGGGAAAAAATGTTGGAAAAAAGCGTTATAGTAATGAGTTAATGCATCATTATACTTTGAATGTGGATGAAACTTGCTACTAACATTATGTTAATTCTACTTCTGCCGGGCCAGCTAACTCACAACATTTGGACGGTACTGAAGGCGGGTTTAGTCGAGTGGAACAGTTCCAGAAACCCCTGTGGAAGTGCATCCCCATCCTATTTTAAGTAAAGTGGTGCAAGATGATATTGCGGCAATTCGACAATTTATGCAAATTACGGCAGGCTACGCTGTAGGTTACTGTGGTTGATGATATATTAATTAACCTATTTTCGCATTCTGTGACAGATTACAAGATTAAATTGTGCAAATTTTCAGCAAGTAAAAAGGAACGACTTGAACGGCTTTTACAGGTCATTGATGTCGATCTCCACTAACAAGATATCTTGGTTCTTGATATTCTGCCGAATTTGTTAATGAGAATTCACCACTCAAATGAAAACCAAAGACAAGTCTTTTTAAAGATCAAAAAAGAAAGAAAGGAGAAGAATGGTATCAGTGTTTTAAAATAATAAATTGAAAGACACTATCACCATTTATGGCTAAGTATAAACTCGAATCGATCAGCTTTGTCAATAACTGATGTCTACTGGAGAACCTATAGCTAGTCCCTTATAGTGTGATTTCCCCTTTTGGTCTTTTTTTTTCATACACAAGACTCGAACATTTGAGACCTTCAACTTTTTTTCGTCCACAAGGCTCAAACTCGAGACCTTCAAGTGATCGAAATCCATTTATACTCATAACAATTTAATGTGTTTGGTAATTTTTTTTGAGTTAGTCGTTATTAATCTCTTCAAGTATTTATGGTTTTTTATATTATTGGTTTGGTATGACAGTAATTCAACACAAGAAATTTCATCATATTCTTTCTACATCACAATTCAACACATCTTCTAGCTGTAACCGTACTAGAATCACAAAATTGAAGATCATTTCAAACTAAGAAGCTAAAATTAATGAATGTTTACATGATCCATCCAACAAAAAGAATTTGGTTCTGAATAATTAATGAAAGATTTATTGATTAAAATATCAACATTAATTAATTAATTAATTAATTAATTAAAATAGCTTCTGTTACCTGGATAATCCCTTGATCAGCAGCACTAACTAGAAATGCATGATTCTTCAAGCAAAACGAAGAAGCTTCAATTTTCTACTTTGACTTCATTTTTCTACTCCTCCTTCAAGCAAGTGGTACCATTTTTTAGCCTCTGTTTTGTCTGTAGTTAGAAGGGGGAACATTCTTGGAGTATGTTGTTAAAATACTTTATTACAAGAAATAAAAATTATAAAAAAGTTGTAAGGTTGTCAGAATATTCTCAATTATAATGGCTTGCATCTGTATTATAACCAGGGGGTCTACTGATAATTCATTCATCATTTTAAGAAATACGATCTTCTCTCTAAAGCTCTAAAACTCTTTGCATTAAACTCTATTTTAAATTGTTAGGGTGTGTTTATACTTAACACGCCCTAACAATTAGTAGGCAATTAGAGAATAATGCTAGTTTCTCCCCGGTCGATGGAAGGTTAGGCAAAGAAAATATCAGTTGAACAAGGGTCGAACGATTCGTTCTCGAGTCTAATAACAAGTATGGAGTAGTATTCGCATATTTCTTTCCAATCATTTACTAATTCAATCAAAAAGTTTTTTAGTGAGAGAAACTCCACCTTCTCTCTAAGTTCTCTTCCTCTTTCACTCATCAAGAAGGGGTGATTTTAGGTCAATTTTTGACCTTGAATCAACCCCTCTGCATCTTTTTTTCCTTTATTTCAATCTAAATAAGTGATTTCCACATATATCAAGTTTTTCCTTTTGTGTTTTTTTTTTCTTCGTGATTTCGTCGTCTGAGTGCGGCGTTGTTTAATTTCGCATCTTGTTGTGCGGTGTTCGTTTGGTTCCTATTGAAAGATCAACTTCAGACAATCACAAATTCAATCAATGATTTGAGCGTCAACGTTGCAGATCCAGAAACATGGGTATTCTGGTGATTTAGATTTTATCATATTATTTGTAGGCATGTTGCTGTTGTATGCTATTAACTTAGGTGCTGTGAGTTTGTTCGCAAATTCACCCTTTACATTTTTAGCGATATTGATCATGTTATTGTCTCTGATGTATTCTATCAATTTAAATGAATGAATATTGTTTTGCTTTTGTCAAAAAAAAAAAAAATATGTGAGTAGTAGAATTTGGACAATGAGACACTATACCCACACTCTCTATTTATAGCGCCACTAGCATAAAAGAGCGATGCGTAACTGATAAGTGCCAAAATTTTGTGATTTTTTTTTTTGTATTTTAAGGTATTAAGTAACTTATTTTGCAAGAAACCTTATATTTTTTGACACAATTGCAAGAAACCTTATGAAAACCTACCTTTTGTGTAATTGTTAGAAAGAGGGGTCATTAATAAATTATTTGCACTTTCACCCTTTTCCCAATACATTTTGTAGTATTTTAAGAGAAAAGAATGAAAGGCCAGAGAAAATAATCTAACAAGATGAATGTCAAGCAATTTGCCTGGTGAGCCAACCTAGCAGCCTGGCGAATTAACAAAGAGAGTAGGCGTCATGCAACAAGGCAAATTTGCCACAGCACATCTCATTTCGCCTAGTGAACAATGACAGTTTAGGGAATTACGTGGATGTGCTGGCAAAGACTTCAAGGTGAAGAAACGTCCATTCGCTTGACAAGCAAGCAACTCGTCCGACGAAAATATACTTTTTTAGAATTTATAAATAAACGACTTCAGCTTCACTTTTTAGGATTAAAAGTCAAATCAAATTTTTGGAAACTAAAACGAAACGTTGAGATATTTGTAGGACTAAAAATATATTTAACCCTGTAATTAATGAATTAGGGAATTGTACATCTTTGACAAACTATATCAAACAAAACTTCTAACCATATATTTCAATCGCCCAACTTAGAAGCAACACTAACTAATCACTCCAATATTCATCATATAGTCAGATATTTCAACTCAGCCACAGATCTTTCTGTTAGTGTTTGATACATGTTTTCTCATTGCTACATCATCAATTGGAGGTGATCTTTATGTAAGTGATTGATTCATGTTTTCTCATTGGTACATCATCAACTGGAGGTGCTTTTTCGGAAGCATTCGAGGCATTCAATTGGTTCAGGTTTTATCTTGTTAGCAGCAGGTGTGGGAGATTTTGGAGTACATTGGATTCTCATATACCTTTTAATATATATTTTATGGTTTTGTAATTTTGATAGTTTCTTGCTTCAACTGTATTGGTTTTTGGAGTGGTGGTTTTTGTGGATTTGGTCGCTGCTGCCTAAACATTTTTTTGCAATTGTATTCATTTTGTTACTTCACAAGACATAACCTTAAACAAATGGAAGATCTAACAATGCATTACCAAATACTTTGGAACCATCTAAAATGTATAAATCATTCATCTTAGACTCTTTAACCGTAATTAATGCACCATACAAAATTTTACAAACCACATGCTCAATTCTAGTGCAATGACCTAGCTAGACTATCAAACATGTTTAGGGAAATTAAACTTCGCTTAATTCAGGAACAAACCTCACACCCCTTAGAAGGAATTCACGACCATCAAACATCTTTAGACGAACGGGTCCCATGCCTTAGACTTTTGCAAGCTTTGTTATTTCCGAGTCGAACAACTCCTCCTTCTTTTAGAGTCAAAGTCTCGAAGTATTCCTTCCTAGGACACATGTGACCACTAATGCACCCGCACTCTCATAACCATCTTCATAGGACGTCACCACAACTTCAACGGAAGAACCACCATTGCCCCCTTTGTCTGGATAACCCTTCATGAAGTGACCAAAATTATGACAAAGAAAGCATTGTAACTTTGATTTGTCAAACCCATTGGACTTAGACTTGGACCTCGATTTTCCCTTGCCTTTTCCTCTATGCCCACTCCTTCCCCTTGCAACATTCAAGCATTCACCACCCTCATCAACCTTCAAGTCCTTGAACTTGGTCAATTCCTTAGTTCTCGAAGCCACTTGGACCTCCTCCAAAATAGTGGTGTCCTCCTTTCCGTAAAGGGTGGTATCCTTGAAATGCTCAAAAGACGTTGACAATGAACAAAGTAGCAACAAAGCCTTGTCCTCATTTTCCATATTAACTTCAATGTTGGCCAAATCATCAAGAATTTTGTTAAATTTCATCAATTGCTCCGTGTTTGATTTAGGCTCCACCATCTTGAATGAGCAAAGTTGTTGTTTCAAGAGTTGCCTGTGAGGAGCCAAAGATTTCGTCATATACAATGACTCCAATTAAGCCCATATTGATGTCGCGGCAGCTTCCCTCGCGACATCCCTTAAAACCTTATCTCCGAGAAATACAACAATGACACTTTTTGCCTTGTCTATCATCTCACTCTTCTCCGCTTGTGTCATATTTGCCGGCATCGCCGCTTCACCCTTAAATGCTTCTACACTTTTGTTTTGTCAAAACCGCTTGCATCTTAACCTTCCACAACCCGAAATCATTACTTCCGATGAACTTCTCGATGTCCCACTTTGAACCCACGATATGAAGGTGAGAAAAACACAAGAAGGGGGGGTTGAATTGTGTTTGCTTTTTCTTCGTTTTCTCCTACTGAAGTCACTGTTCAGAAGCAGATAGATTTCAACTTCTGAAGTGATAATCAGAATCTAAATGCAGCAGATAAAAACAGAGAGAGAGAGAGAGAGAGAGAGAAGAAACACACAAAGCAATTATACAGGTTCCTTCCACAAACCGGAAGTAGTCCTGTCCCCCTTGCACTTCCAAGGAGAATTCACTAAAATGTAATATCAAATTACAACTGCTCAATGCTACAACTAGTAAGAGACTTCAAATTACTCAAGCACAACTGCAAGAGATTTCCTATGCTCAAGCACACAAGCAAGAGACTTCCAATGCTCAAGCACAACTGCAAGAGACT
>Ga0315914_1010080_pt1 | contig 11871 bp, 6 predicted proteins | sample MpolenodulesMG_FD_203920 | JGI IMG/M metagenome (GOLD analysis project Ga0315914, IMG submission 203920) | Medicago polymorpha root nodule microbial communities from Los Angeles, California, United States - elongated nodules | ecosystem: Host-associated > Plants > Roots > Nodule | place: USA... | reverse complement strand
TTCAGTTCTGCAAGGGACATGTTCACTAATTAGTTCTTTAAATCATGCTATTTCTCATAGTTCTTCAAATCTATAGTTGCAGAAATAGCATAATCAATTCTTTAAATTAGCACATTTATAATTAGTTCTGGATGTATAGTAATGAGATGATCATGATGTTGTTAATGATTGTTGTTTCTTAAATTTTTTTCTCAATGTTTTTATGAATATTGATGAAGATGATGAAAAAAGTGGAAGGAAGAAGATGAAGAAAGCAAAAAAAAAATTAAAAAGAAAGTTATTTAACAGCCAAAACAAATGGAGGGGGATAATTGACTAACGTTTGACAATTTCAGGGGGGTTTTTGAAGTTTCTTAAAAATCAGGGAGGTTTTTGACGAAAGTTACAATTTCAGGGGGATTTTTGCCTATTCACTCTTTTTTTTTAAGGGAAATTAACATCAAATTTGTAAAGTGCAAACGCAAACTTTGTTAAAAAAAAAAAATGTACCTTTTTTTCTTAATAAAGAGACTCTTAGTTTTGTATCCAAACAAAACAAAAAAGAGACTCTTGATTTTTTTTGTCAAGAAAAATATTAAAAATTGATTTTAACATGTTTCATTAATATTGATTGAGATTGAACTTCATTTTGAAGCTAATTTTTTTATACATTGACTTCAAACATGATTTTTACACTCAAATCCATTAATTAACTGTATTTTATCTGAATTTATCCCAACATAAACCACCACATATTCAACTTATTTTTAACTAAATTAATTTTATAAAAGTAATTCATTTAAAATTAAATTTTGTCATTGCAAGTATATGTTATATTTGATAGTAAAGCGGTGATAGTTGATTTTGATACGGTTTTCTACGATTTCATGTTTAGATATTTCAGATCCAAGTTGTTTGTATAGTTATCAAAAAGAGTTTTAACATCTATATAAAAAAATTGCAAAAAGTTAGAATTGCAACAATTGATTCAACCTCGGTGTAACAACTACAGATTGTTGCTTCAATTTGAAATTAATTGTGGAACCAAAATTGCTTCCAAAACATCATAAAAACTGGTCAATCAAACTCAAATCGGAGAGTTCTCCAGTGGAACCAACAAGCACCTCTTTACACCTCTTTGACTTAAGTTTAATCTCATGACTATTGTCACAGGAATAACCTTATTGATAAAGAAAACTCGTATGTGTAAATATTAGAATGACTTTTTATCTCCATGTAAATTAGAGCAGTGTTATTTAGCACAACTTATCTGCCCACGAAGTCCAACGACACATAAATCTGAAGATTAAACAAACTACATGGCAGAGAGAAAATAAAGGCGGTTAAGTAGGGAGTAACATTTGAAGAGGATGAAGAGAAAGAGAGATGATCTTATGTTAAAAATACGTAGTGAGCCATCTATCAAGCAAGTAGACAATAATTTGTAATTATGAACGATTGATTTTTTATTGAATTACAGTGAAAAATTATTATCAGGCATGAATCCTTCATGAGAACTCAAGTTCAAATCATGACAATTCGCCAAATTATGTCTGGCCAAACTCTAGAATACTATGATCCCTTTTCCTCAAAAACCCGGAGGATTAAGACTAAAAAACACGAGTGTCATGGCTTGCTAGCTAAAACACAGATATTCCAGGCATTCAAGATCAAATTTGATGAAATTTCATACCGAGACATAGTGCAACTATATAAAATCATATAAAACAACCCATTTAGACAAACTATCAAAGCTGTATTTATACGAGTTAACGGAAATTAAAATGATACTGAAACAAAAGAATCACTGTCATCATAATTCAAAATTGTATAGAATAGGTTACACGTGCACATGACAGTACTTGAATTTCAAGATCCTTACACAAACTTCCTTCACCCTCTAATAACTATAGTAGATTAACCCAAACCATTACTTGCTATAACTAATCAATTTTGACTGAGGAGTAGATGAGCCTTGTGAACCAAAAGCATGCATAGAATCCAATAGTACCGGTTACCACAAAAAACGCATAAGAAGCTATAAGCATGTATCCAAAGTAAAATATAGCTGACACCAGCTTTGTGATTTCAAGCTTGGTAAAGAAGTAGAATGTTGCATAAAGAAAGAGGTACAGTGCAGAAGAACCAGAAGTAAGGTATGACCGCCACCACCACAAGTAATCCTCACTGCACAACTGGAAGTAGCAGAGCACAATGGTTATTTCAGCACAAGTGACAACAAGGATGATGAAGACCAAAAAGAGGAACCCAAAGATGTAGTAAAACTGATTCAACCAGATTGAGGTGAGGATAAAGAAAAGCTCAATGAAAACCGCTCCAAATGGAAGTATTCCCCCAATCAAAACAGAGAAGGCTGGGTTCATGTACCAGGCCTGCTCAGGGATCTGCCTTGGGATTTTGTTTGTTTTCACAGGATTCTCAATTGCAGGTTTTTTGAAACCAATATAGCTACCCACGAAAACAAGTGGAACAGAGATCCCAAACCATAAAAAGACCAGAGCAAACATTGTACCAAATGGCACAGCTCCAGATGATTTTTGGCCCCAAATGAGAGCATTTAATATAAAGAAGATGACGGAGACAATTGCAGGGAACAAGGTTGCAGTCCTGAGGGCAATTCTTTTCCACTCTGATCCTTTGAACATTTTGTACAAGCGAGTTGAAGAATAACCAGCAAATATTCCCATGAAAACCCAAACCAAGAGCATGGCTGTCATGAGCCCACCCCGGTTTGAAGGAGAGAGGAACCCAAGGATGGCAAATATCATGGTTACTAGTATCATCCCAAAAAATTGAACACCTGTTCCGACATAAACACACAGCAAATCTGAGTTGTTGGGTGGCCTAAATACATCCCCATGGACAAGCTTCCAACCAGTCTCTTCTTGGGCTTCTTCCTGAGTCTCAAGCTCGTTATACTTTGCAATGTCCCGGTAGAGTGTTCTCAGCATTATCATTGCCACCATGCCCGAAAGGAAGAGAACAATCATTAACGAGTTTACAATAGAGAACCAGTGAATTTGGTCATCATTCATTAGCAGATAGGCATCCCATCTTGAAGCCCACTTCACATCACTCGCCTGCAGATAGCAGCCAAAGGCAAAAGCGGATAATAAGAAATAAAACTAATTATCATATTTCACCATAACAAAAAAGAGAGGATGGTGATAATGAAGACAATCCAGTTGGATAGAAGAAAAAGAAAAGTTGGATATAAGAAAACACAACTATAAAAATGCTCATCGATGCAAAAGAGGGTGTTGAATATTTTATCCGCCAAACAACAAACCAGTTTCAACCCTCAAACCAATTGCCTCGGTGCCTAATTCATGTATGCCAATAACCATTCTAAACCACAAGGTATAGTTGCACTACTATATCAGCTCATAAGCTCACCTGGAAATCAACATCATATGTGAAGATAATTTCCTTGCTCTCTTCAACTTCTTGAGGAGAGTTGTTGTTCACAACTGTGTGCTTAGCATGAGGGTCACATGTTGTCAAACGGGTCTTTTTGTCATCCCATTTACCATCATACTCGTGTTTAACACTACACATAGATCATTTGAAAAATCACCACCAAATACTAAACAAAAAGATGAGTCAATTGTTGAAAATAAAATGGATTAAATTGATAAGAATTAGGGCACAAAAATAATGACCTGAATGGCTTAACCTCAAAGCCCACGATTCTAGCAGATTCAGTTTGCACATCTCTATGATACTTGACGGTAAATGCCAAATGATTGTGGATAAAATATTTTTCCTCCTTGCTCTGTACATTCGTTCAGATAAAGTAAGTAAGGAAATTTATTGGTATTGAATAAAAATAGCCATGGTGCTACAAAACAATATGCATACCCCGGTATACTGCCCTTTAAGTCCAACATGGAAACCAAGCTGATAGACAGTAGAATCCTGATCATTCCGTTTTATGGGAACAACTAGAGGAAGGTTATCTAGAATCCTGTAAATGATAGGCAAAACCATTATGAGATATAACTTAAAAAATATGATAGCAGGAAATTCGCAGAAAATAGTATACCAAATAATGGTATAACATACATGTTCACCCGATACTCGTCATTGATCTTCTCTTTGAACTCCTTAGCATCTTTGGCATCAAGTTTAATTTTACCCACAACATTACACATTTGTGGCTCACGCATTTTAAACTGAAAAATACCACCAAATCGGAATCAAATAATAACCATAGAAATTACAAAATTTATAAATAAATGTTAAAAAATTGCTAGGAAGAAGAGAAAAAAAAGCTCATGTAGCTAACCAAGTTAATGAGCGATTGTCCATTAACTCTGCAAACGTGGTTAACCAATTCAGAGGCTAACTGTTCCTAAACTATATATTTCATTAAGAATTCCTTTCTTAGAAACTGATAAAAACTCAAGAATTAACATATAAAACTGACCACATATAGTGAATTTTCAATGCGGTCACCACGAAGAACTTCCCCAAGATTTTCTGCACTATCCTGTATCTTTTTGGGGGCAGGATAAGGAAGTGAATAAAATGAGTACGGAAGCTGGGTCTTCGTAGATGTTAATTTGTTTACTTTCACTTGCAATACATCTCCCTGCACCAAAGAAATATTTTAACAAGTTAGCAACTTAAGTAGTAGATCTATAACAATTCACTTCACCAGATCAAGATTACGATCACAAAAAAAAAACACATTTCATTACATATTTTTACAACAAAATATCCAGCAGATAGCTGCATTACATTTAAAGGAGCTACAAAGTTAGTAAACTGATTTCATCATCATTCACAAGTGAGATTAAAATCATAATGCAAGATTTCAACCATCCAAGATTATCTGATTCATACTTAGAAATACACCAACAACTATTTCTAACTACACATATCGATGCAGCACACAAACCGCGCAATCAAAGTTGGCTAAATTAAGTAACTGATAAAAACACAAAATGAGTAATAGAAATCAAAACATAAACCTCACAATCCTCTGATTATTAGTAAAGGTTGTTCTATGAAGCGATCCACTGAAATTAAGATTCAATCTATTTCATACACTTGCATGTCTTGTATCAACAAATTAAAACAGAAAAATCTAGAATAAAACAATCACATCGAATCAAATTGAATAGAATACAACACAGATCTAATCTAACATATAAGATTCAAATACAGATCGAGAAGAAATGGATGAGATAGTACCTTAAAGAAGTCTTGTGGAGCAACGCCGGGAAGGTAGAAGGAGAAAGCGGTATGAAGGAGAGAGAGAAGAAGAGTGGAGAAAACGAGAGATCTCAAAAACGCCATGGCGTTCGAGATCGAGATCGAGATCGAGATCTACAAGCTTCTTACGAATACTTTTTTGTCGGTGATTGAGTTATGAAATGAAATAAGAATAATACAATATAAACAACGATTAGTTGAGGATAACGGAGGAGATAGTAGTGTCGTCGTTCGTCGTCGTCGTCGTCGTCGTCGTCGGCACCAGAAGGAGAGGACTAATTTTCTCCGGTAGCAAACTGATACAGTTATTAGATTCTACTTAAATATAAAGTGCTTCTGTTTCTGCTTCATTTCTTCAAACGCGTTTTTCATTTTTACTTTTTATCTTCACACAAGGATAAAATCGGAATTACAAATGCTTGGACCAAACTCTCTTCTTACGTGCGAGAAGGGATAAGACAGGGTTTTTTTTTTTTTATAAGATTTTTCTTGTTCCTATGAAAGAAAGAAAAAAAATCAAATTTTAGTCTCTAAAAATTTTCATCAATTTTTGGTTCTTAAAAACAATTTCATCGTAATTATCGTTTCAGTTTTTAAATCAAATTGTGTATATGTTTTATATTTTTTAATGAATTTGTATAGAGATGTTTTTTTTATAGGAGAATTTGTATAGAGATGTTGATAATATTTTTTTGGTAATGGTTGTGGTTCGAACCCCAAACCTTACATATATTGTGCATTTGTTCATATCAACTGAGTCAAGCTCACGAGGACAGATGTTGATGATATAATATTATAAGGGTGATTGATTTCAACATGAGCAATGTGAGTAAATAGAATTAACTATAAATTTGGTTTGAAATTTCTATGGTTAAAAGCTTTCATTTTTTTCACTAGAAAGATATACTCGTGTTTGATGTTGTTGGCAATGCAATCTTAGACCGTGATGGAAGAATTGTAACATAAATTGTTCAGGTTTCAAACATCATGTTTCATATTGGAAACAAAGTAATGGTGGAAACATTGCTTTGGAACTGGATAAGACTGTTTTAAGGTTAGTTTTTCAAGGTTATTATTCTTCACTATAAACCACCGTAAATGCGTATTTGTGAATAAAAATGAAAACATAAATTGCATTTCAAATTTGTTTGGTTTCATATATATGTGTATATGCATATTATAGTTGGGTTTATAGCACAGACACTTTCAATAGACAGTTGTGTCTGGTGTCTAACATAACACGTTTACGCCATTTTTTCAAATTATAACCAGTGTCGTGTTTATGCTTTATTAGATGGAAATTAAAAACTATTATTTCTTCATCCGCCAAGTCAATATCGGCTAAAGTAGGACATTAACTGACGTTATAAGTTGGTGATTGAAAAAAAAATGTTGGTATTTATAGTTTTTTTTAGCAAGGTATTTATAGTTATAAGTTTTTGTTTTTAGCAAAAATATTCAATATAGTTTTGTCTAAAGTTGAATTTGTTGTTTCAACTTGACATTTGACATATAAACATGCTACATAAATGAACAACAAAACAATATAATCAACGAACAACCGAAATAAACATGGTTTAAAAATGTTTTTTACATTATGTTCAAAACCTATTTTGTTCCTAATTTTATCAAGTATTGTTTTTTTTAATATTTAATAGCAAGTAGAGAACATTGACACACATCAATATTCAAGTTAAAAATAGTCAAACACAAATATTTGAATATAAAAATCAAATACACATTTTGCATAAGTATATATTTCGGAGTTATGCTAACAAAGGTTAATATGTTATTCAATAGAATCTCTCAAAAAAAATGTTATTAAATAGAAATAACATAATATTTAGATTTTGTTATGTAGAATTGTATTCACTTAGATATGTGTGAATTGATTAAGTTTTATTCTAATGTGTTTTAGCTGGTTTGGTCGCCCGTTAGGGCTATATTACTTTATAACAATCTAACAACAAATAGAGAAAACAATACCGTAAATCATTGGTTGGGAATTGTTTCTAAAAGTAACATATAAATGACTTTGTTTTAACTCTCGTGAATTACTATGTTGTTCTAATTTAGATGAATACTGATGAAATTTTACGTGTTTTTTTTATTATAACCAATGTCGTGTTTGTGCTTTATTAGATAAAAATTAAAAACTACTTCCAAAAATCAGTTCCCCAAGCCATAATTCATGTGTGGGAAGAGACCCACATGAAAGTTTTCACATTTCAGGTGCTTTTAGCATTCCTCCTATCAGCTAAACAATACATACATCTTTAGTATCTCACAGGGTGTATTGGATCATGATTTTAAAGGATTTTAAAAGACTTTTTTATCATGAAAAAGTCTTGTGGTATTCAATTAAGACTCTTTTCAATTTAAAAAAAGCCTTGTGTTATTCAATCAAGATTCTTTGTCATTTAAAAAAAGTCTTATGGTATTCAATCAAGACTTTTAATCATTTAAAAAAAGTCTAGTGGTATTCAAAATCATTCAAATTTGGAAGGATTGTTTAATAAATCAGATTATGATGGATTTTGTGGGATTGTCTAGTGAAATTTTAGCATGAAAAAGTCTTTCATGAAAACATGAGATTTCTTAGGATTGACTTTTTTCTTTTAAAATTTTACCATCTCTCCCTCTCTCTCCTCCCTTCTCTCTTACTCTCTCTTTTCCTCTCTCTCTCTCTCTCTCCCCGTAAACAATAAAGTAAAATAAATAAGAGTTTTTATTGAGATTTTTTGAAAGAGAGTGTGTTATGATATTTTTTCAATTATTTCTTAAAATTCATAAAATCTGTTGAAATCTCTTAAAATCCATGAAATCATTTCAAATCCTTTAAAATCTTATAAATTAAATTCATTGAAATCCTTAACAGTATTTTAAAATCTTCAAAGTCATCAAAATCCTGCAAAGTCTTTTAAAATTCTCAAAACTTTTTCAAACAAAAATTGTCCTTTAAAATCCTAATCCAATACACCCTCCAAATATCATCTGCCTTCACTCGTATTTGGTTATATTCTAGTTTTTTTAATTGTGTTTGTGCCATTTATTTTTTGGCAATTTAGAAAGCACTATGAGCATATTTGATGTTTTTTAAAAATTTTAATCGTTAATCGCTTCTTAATGTTTTTCATGTCAGGATGCCAAGAAGGCAAGAAGCCGTTGACCTAGATAATTAAAAAAAATTGGAGGACAAGATGCTCAAAACAGTAGTAAACACCTGATGGATCTTTATTAATATTGGAATATTGGGTTCTCTAACTGTAATGTATGTATGTATCATCTCTCTTTGTCTCTCTATTTGTTTTAGGTTTTGGTTTCACCTACTTTATCCATCTTTACAATTTCTCACTATTTACTCTCTCTACCACATAACTTAGGCCCTGATTTTTACTATGAGTGTCTAGTTTTTTTAACGTCATTTATAACTCACTATTTCATTTAACCATAAACAAAACATACTTATTACAAAATTTGATTACTTCTCTTCCTTAACTCTTTTTATTCATCAACTCAAGACTTCAATGATGTATTTTGATAAAATGTCTCTATCGTCTTCTCCAACGAAATTTGATGAAAATAAGAACTATGTGTTGCTCTGCGTGGTGATTATTGTGTAAGGGGTGGTTTTGATCTCCTAACCGGTATGGAGAGGGTGTGAGGTGGTTTAAAAAATGTGTTAATCTATTTAGTGTTACATTTTTGTTTTTAGATGAAATATTCGATTTGACCTAACCTAAAATTGAACTTGTTGTTTCAAATTGACAATTGACATATAGACTTACTACTTAGATGAACAACAAAAGAATATAATCAATCACAACCCAAAACAAACAAGATTAGAAAAAGTTTTTTTTCCCAATTACACGTTGAGTTTAAAACTCAACACAATAGTCTCTTTACTAGTTTCTCTTAAATGTTTAACAGTCACGCAAACAATTTTTAACAAAGTTATATGAAGAAAAGGTGACAGACTGACAATGTTAGCATTTTATGACTTAAAATGACCAATTAATTATAAGGTTAATTAAGTTTTTGGTCCTTGTAACTTTTAAGTTTTGTCATGAGAAAAAAATAACACATTAATTTTTTTTGAAAAGATAAAGTGTGTCCAAAAAAATAGAAATTAATTGGTGGATGAAAATTAGAGTATAATAAGAAGAAAAATGTAAAAATACACTTGCTTAATTTTGTGTTACTATTCTAATACTACACTTAAGAATGAACAGAAGGATCAGTAGATTGTAACAAAATCAATAAATAAATTAATTAGAAAAGATATAATGGTCGAGATTTTTTTGTTCTAGAGGTATAATGGTAGAGATATAGTTTATATATATATATATATATATATATATATTGAAAGTAAGATATAGTTTTTTTTTTTTGACGTTAAGATATAGTTTATATGAAATGATTAATTCATTATTTTTAGAGCAGTGCTATATGGCACGACAAGTTTGTCGCACCATTTGCACGAATACCTTTACCTTTATTCACGCCTCAGGCTAGATGTTTAACAACTTCTTGGCACAAGTAAAATAAAATATTGATTTTTGACACAAGTAGAATAAAGTAAACTAATTTATTTATTTTTTCACAATACGAAATGTTTGTTATCTATTACTACAAAATATTCTGCACCAACCGCTTGCACCAATTCTCCATATAGTTTGAAGCGGTGCTTCTGTGACATAACTAACAGCCTGAGGTGGTATCAAACTAGATTGGTTATATATATGTAGCATCATCCTTTGAAAATATTGTAGCGTGAATTCAACAAAGCAACACCATCAAGGTACTCACTGTACCGTGTACCACATAGTGATTTCATTTTTCTTCTATCAAAGGTATGTACAGTAACCAATGCTTAATATTGAAGTGGTAAACATGAAATTAGTATTTAAATTAAATGGAGCATAAGTAAGAGAGATGGTTGGAATTGGACTTTAAGAAAGAGAGCAATTAAACAAGAATTCATGTGTCGTGCATAAGGTGCGACAAAAGTTATTGTGCCATAAAACATTTTCCTTATTTTTAACCCACCAATTTTTATGAGAAGCCGGTAGGGATCGATACAAGTTTAGGCTAATTATTATTATAATTTTTTTATATGAAGCGTTGATAATTAATTGTTAGATTAATTTTTTTTATTTGTTCAAGTTTGAACCGAGGACCTCCAACGCCTTCTCACTTAGCTCAAACAAGTTAAGGTACACAATATTCCAAGATTAGTTGTTGTTTTAATTTATTATAAATAATTTTGTTACAAAATTCATAATGAAGTTCCCTCACTTAAGCTCTTAAATGAATTCCACATCTACACATCATTTATTTTATAATTTTGTTATTGTTAGTACTTAATACACAACCTCTTTACTCCTCAAATCCAACACCTTCAAAAAATCAACCACGCGAATCTCTTGTGAATAACTACATGACCCCGTGAGCATAGCTCAGTTGGCAGAGACATGCATTGTTATATGCAAGGGTCGGGGTTCAAACCCCGGACACCCCACTTAGGTACCGTTTGGCCAGACTTTTTTTCGGTCTAAAAGCTACTTTAAAACAAAGTTAAAATAAAACCATTTAAGAAAAAAGTTAAAGCTGTTTGGTTTCTTTATTTTTTTTTTAGTTCTAAAGTTATTTTTAAGTTAAAAGTTGTTTGGCAAAATATTGTACAAAACTTTAAATTTATTTATTTTTGGTGGTGTCCGGGGTTCGAACCCGGGACCTTGCATATATTTATGCGTTGTCTATAAATAAAAAACTTTGAATTCATTATGAATTAACATAATAAATAAAAAAATGCTTAAAATATTTTTTGAAGGGAAAAAATATTTAAAATATAAAAGATATTTTTTTTACAAATAATATATTTACTCAATGACGTTTATTTTGTGTAACATGAATACAAATTCGTATCATCATATAAAGGACTTGTTAAATATTTGAATAGGAGAAATAATTTAAGGAGGCTTAAATAATAACATAAATAATATCAAAGTAGTTTGGAAAATTAAAAACATAAATCATCACAAACTCAAACATTTCTACTCTCCATCAACGCAACTCCTATTTGATTTCTAACTCTATTCATGTAGCCTCCATCTTGTACTCTTCCTAGATTATATGAACCGATTTCTTCATTTATATTGTTTCTTCGTCACGCTCAATCATATATTCAGAGATAAATCACATTTATTAAACTCTTCATCTTCAAGTCCACACATTCGAATAAAGTTGTGGGGTGAAGAATATATCTATAATATGTATATGGTGTGTATATATAAAGTGAATAGTTTGTTTTCTCTTTTCCAATTATAATGTATAACAAATTTTGTTATAAGAATATCATATTTTTGGTGTCATTTAAAAAGATAAGAATTTATATTATATGATATTATATTTGTTATATTGTTGGTGTCATTGAAAAAGATATGTTTAGTTTTTTTAATAAGAAAAAAATATGCATGGTTTGTTATTCCCTTCGTTCCTTTTTAAGCGTCTTTTTAGAAAATTAACACCAAAATAGCAATGTGTATTTTTGCACATTTTCTTCCTTTTATACCCTCATTTTAATCCACCAATAAATTCCTATTTTTTTTGCATACACTTTATCTTTCCAATAAATTTAATATGTTATCT
>Ga0315914_1010079_pt1 | contig 11871 bp, 8 predicted proteins | sample MpolenodulesMG_FD_203920 | JGI IMG/M metagenome (GOLD analysis project Ga0315914, IMG submission 203920) | Medicago polymorpha root nodule microbial communities from Los Angeles, California, United States - elongated nodules | ecosystem: Host-associated > Plants > Roots > Nodule | place: USA... | reverse complement strand
GATTTTCCTCAGCTTCAGAATTACAAAACAGTCCTTTTTCCAGCTTCTGACCAATGCATAACCACCTGAACTCGACCAAAACTACATAAAAACTGTACAAAAATTGATGTATGACCTAGTGTCATCACAAATATTTATAAAGAGATTATAAAAATTAACTTAAAAAGGGTGAAAGTGTAAAAAAATTAACATTATTAATTTTTTTTGAATAAAACATTATTAATACATAGAGAATAATATGACATGAATTTGAAAAGGTAGCAATCCAGTCATAAATCATAATGGAACAAAAAGTGAGTGGGAAATTTTTATGTGACCATAATTTATATGTAAGAAAAATTGGGGATATTGTCATTTTGGTCATTGAGTGTGTAACGAGTAATTACAGTAGTCCTTCAATGTATCGAAATTTTAAAATAGTCTTTAATGGTGGAGTATGTTAGTCAAAATAGTTCTCTAGGTTAAAATGTTTCGTTAATATTGTCATATTAACCCCTCAATATACTTAAGTATTGTAATATCGTCCTAATAAATACTTATTTGCTGTCATATCAGTCTTTATATGAAAAGAGTTAATGTCAACGTTGAGTGACTATTTTAACGTCAGCAACTATTTTAACTACAAAGTACACAATTAAGAACTATTTTAAAATTTTGATACATTGAATGAGTATTGTTGCTACTTATTATACATTCAGAGATAAAAATGACTATTACACCAAAATTTAATTAAGAACTCTATCAAAAAAAACTTTAGTAGGGACTTTATTTTAATTTAAAGACAAGATATCGACCCGTGAGGGAGAAGGTGAAAATCTCTTGAAAAGCAAGTTTACTGGCTATGTGAAAGAGTAGGATTATGTCCTTGTATTTTATAAACTATCCAATTTCTCCCAATGAATTAAATCAATGAATTGATTTGACTGGATTATTAAGATAAGCTGAGAAATTGAAAGTAAAGGCGTTGTGGTCCTTTGGCACCCTTCAAACTATTTTTGCAGTCACCAAATAATTTAAGTCACATTCATATCTATTTTTTGTCTGGATAAAACATTCCATATCTTTTTAATTTGTTTAAATTGTTATTGTTATTTTATTTTCTTTATCTCTTCGATTTTCAAGAGAAAGATACGAGTTTAAAATAAATAAAATTAATAGTCATTAAGTTAAATATATATCAAAAGTCTAGAAAGCTTAATTCAACTGATAATGTCGATATTATTAATTTATATTTTATCAAGTTCGTATACGATTTGTATGAGTTTTAAGTAATATCACTATGTAGATAGACCTGGTAAAATATAAATAGTAAAAATTAAAAGCCAGATTATATTAGTGATTTATTCTTATAATAAAGCCATAGAGCTGGCATGGATAATCAGTGTGTAGTAGCTACCATCTGGCAACCATTCTTCCAAACTAAATTCTATCTACCAGTCCCACGGAGGAAGGGTAAATAGTTATTTTTCTTATTCTACGTAGGGTACAAGTTAGACTCACAAGATTAATGAACACAGTGATTAACAGTTTTTTTTTCTTCTACTTTTTCAAAATGTGTATAGGTTGAATTTATAAAATATAAGTCTATGAGATATGTCATGTTTTTGTAAGGGTTAAATTAATTGAGCTTTAAAGATTCACAACGATTAGAACAGACTTTAAAGTTTATAAAACGTTAACAAATACTTATAGATGAACTCATTCTTTATTAAAGAAATTTTATAATCATTCTAAAGAGAGGGAAAAACGTATTACGTTCAAATTAATTTTTTGTTTTTGAGGTGTGATCGAATTAATCTTAGTAATCTTGAACGTAGAGATTAAATCATGAAACAACTTATTATTCAACTTCTTAACTCTTTCACTGTAATCATCAAACAAAACTTATATTTTTCCACAAATATTGTATTTCTAATAAGGGTATTGGCATTAACACTACATTTTTTACAATGATATGTAGATTATTTTTCAATTTACATTCTAATAAAATAAATTTAAAAAAATTGTAAACGGAAAAATGAGTATAAAATATCCAAAATATGCTTTTGGAGTATTCAGGTGTCAATATATTGTCGTCTTTCCAATAATCATCATTTTGGTAACACATTAAAAAAAAATACAAATTTTGTATTGTCTAAAAGTGTATAATTTTGATAAATTTTGTACATTTTTTAGAAATTTGTGAGTTGAAAAGTAGACCAAAATTTAGTCATTGTAGGGCCATACAGCTTAGGTCATTGGACCTTGATGTCTCTCTCATTTGTTCTACACGTGAAGAAACAGATCAATCAATGCATCCAAAAATTAAGTGAGTCATGAAGTGTTACATACTAAATAATTAAAAATGATCAAGGATTTTCTAGCAAGCAGGATTTATAGTCAATTAATAGAAACTAAGTAATAACAAGACCATGCCTTTTATAAGAAGAAAAAAAAAGCTAGTTTAATCTCCTATCTTAAATGTAAACAACTTTTTATTTTTAGGTTCATTTAATAAATGATGATTATGGACTACGTACGTCATTTATTGAAATGTTAAATATATTGTGAATTTTGATTTTAGTCCATAAAAAATTAAACTGAATGTTTTAATCCTCACAAATCTTTTTATTTTGTTTTTGGTCCCTAATGAATATAATTTTGACATGTTTATGAATTTTTTGAACATAATAAGAATATACAAATGTTGAACATAATAAATGAACATAATATAGATACAATTTGAACATAAAAGAGTTATAATCTTGATATTTACATGAACATAAATTGGGCTTTAAGGACAAAAAACAAAATAAACTTTTTTATGAAGATGAAAACATTCAGTTTAATTTTTTAGGGACGAAAATCAAAATTCGCTATATTTATAGGGACGAAAAACTTATTTAATCCTTTATTGAATAAACTTGAAAAGTAAAAATTTGCTTACATTTAAGATCGGAAGGAGTATTACTTCAAGACATAATGCACCAATCTATCATTAAAAGTTTTGGATTCCATGCTTAATGCAATTACTGATTTTTATCGTTTGATTTCAAATTAACGATAATCTGATAAAATGTAATGTGAACCGATCAATCTTAAACCGCTATATAATTGTCTGTTTTTTTCCTGCTACAGTGGATTTGCATCCCTCGTCAAAATGAATTTGAATTCTTTGTCGACATCAATTACATGCATTCACGAAATCAACATACTAATAATTGTTGAATCAAGATCAAACATTTATATTTAAGTTATATCTATCATTTAATCTTGACCTAACGATCACCAATAAATTATTTACATAAATGCGCGCAATTGGTGACTATACATAACACACAAAAGATAGTTGGTGTGTGTCTGTGTGACCACTAATAATAAACACCAAAAAGTTGTACTAGTGATTATTGATTAGTAGCCCCTCTTCCTTTCCTTCTCTTCTCAGCAACCTATTCTTCTGACACAAAATTTCATTCAACACAAGTCAACATCCATACACAACAAAAGGGTGTACAAAACAAAGTGATGGCCCAAAAACTCATCACATAATCAAACTATAAGCTAAAAAAGAAAAAATGTTAAATGGTGAACAATAAAACCTAGCACATTCAGGCCAAAAATCAACCTCACCAATCCATCACTCTCTCACTTCAATGCATCAACATTATTTACATTTTCCTTTTAGAAAACAACCTTAGAAACCACATCCTATAGTAACCAACCAACCAACCAAACATCTTGAGCCAAACAATGAAAAATCAAAATACCTTCATTCTTTTTTTTCTCTTTCTCATTCTCCATTTAGCTACAACAAAAGCTGGTTTTGGTGTTGGTGGTAGTGTTGGTGTAGGTGTAGGTGTTGGAGGTGGAGTTGTTTGGGGGGTAGGAGGTGGGAATAGCAACCAAAATCCAAAGTCTTATGAATCTCCAACATCAAAGATGGATTCAGCTTATACAGTTCTTCAAGCATGGAAATCTGCAATCACTGATGACCCTTTAAAGATACTAGATTCTTGGAATGGTTCAAATGTATGTTCATACAAAGGAATCTTCTGTGCAAATCCTGAAAATGGAATAACTTCTACATCAGCTTCTACTTCAGTAGTTCTTGCAGGAATAGATCTAAACCATGCAAATCTTCAAGGAACACTTGTACAAGAATTATCATTACTCACTGATATGTCACTACTTCATCTTAATAGTAACAGATTCAGTGGAACAGTTCCTGAAACATTCAAAGATCTTGTTTCACTTCAAGAGTTAGACCTAAGTAATAACCAACTTTCAGGTTCTTTTCCTTTGGTTACTTTGTATATGCCAAGTCTCATATACTTGGATATTAGGTTTAACTCTTTCTCAGGTTCATTACCTCAAGAGCTTTTTAACAAGAATCTTGATGCAATATTTCTCAACAACAATGAGTTTGAAGGTGAAATACCTACAAACTTAGGTAATTCACCTGCTTCTGTGATAAACTTAGCTAATAACAGATTGAGTGGAAATATTCCAGCTAGTTTTGGTTTCATGGGATCAAAGATCAAAGAGATTTTGTTTCTGAATAATCAGTTAACTGGTTGTATACCTGAAGGAGTTGGACTTTTTACTGAAATGGAAGTTCTTGATGTGAGTTTCAATTTATTGATGGGTCATTTACCTGATACATTATCATGTTTACAGAATATTGAAGTGCTTAACTTGGCTCATAATCAGCTTTCTGGAGAGTTATCAGATATAATCTGTTCTTTGAGGAGTTTGGCTAATTTAACTGTTGCTTATAATTTCTTTTCTGGGTTTAGTCAGCAATGTTCAAAGCTGTTTTTTAGGAATGTTGGTTTTGATTTTTCACTTAATTGTATTCCTGGGAGGAACATGCAAAGACCTCAACCTGAATGTTCTATGATCCCAGGTGGTAGCTTAAGTTGTCTCAGAATTCCAACACCAAAGCCTCTTGTTTGTGGTTCTATGTCTGTAAGTACCTCTGAGAACGCTCGTTTCTCATCACAATCACATTCACATTTTTCAAAATCACAATCTCCTCCTTGATAGTTACAGCGTAAATCGTTATTTTAGTCCCTAAATGTATCAGACAATGTTACTATAGTTTCTGAATGTATTAAAATTGCAAACGACATTAGTATATCTTTTGTTATCAATTTCACATTTGAGGATCAAACAAACCGATGAAAAACACAATCTCTCTAAGGAATGTGTATACATTTACGGACTATAGTGACAGCATTGAAGGATTGAAATGACTGTTTACTCTGATAATTAGTTACAGGCTGTTCTTGGCTGTCTACTAATTAGTGTTACCAATTCTAATTCAGACCCTTTCAATATAAATTCTTCATAGATTCAGTAAGCATTTTTTGTGTAATTATATTTAGCCTGTATGGATAAGTTATGCTTATAAATTTTGGAGGAAAATTATTTACAGCTTGTGAAACATCTATTATCTGTCTTGGATCTTATAAAAGATAGATAATTTATGTTTCACGTGACATGTTTGGTTTGGTTACATTATTAACGTGCATTAGTTCATATCACGGGTTATTATACCTTCAACAACTTCATTCCATGAAATTGACAAGGCCTTTTGATTGCTTTTGAGCACTGAGCAGTGAAACTTGTGTGTGCCAGTGTAATGCTTTAGATTACACATCCAATATTACAATCTTATCCACTTCGCTTTCAACAAATCACCTGCGCGGATTTGATTTGGATTGTGTGCAGCGTGATTGCGTTCAGTCAGACACATTTGAACCGTCTGATAAAAAATTTAAAGGTCAATATTTCAATACTCAGTTTCAAACGGTTTAAATGTAGCTGATTGTATGCAGTCGTGCGATTGCGACTGTACACAACCCACATCCTTCATAATTCCACTATGACGGCAATATTCAATATAGTGATGGTTAAACAAGAAATAATGCAGGGAAAATTTTGCAGACTTTCATATTAGAAACAGGGATTCAACTCCAGTAGAGAGTGATCGATTCACTTGAAAAGTCAGCATGTAGACATAACATCAATCACTTGATTAAGAATGCTTGTTTTACATCTTAAACTGTTTTCACACTTTAGAGGAGCCAGATTCAACACATCGTTGATCGAACAACCTAATAATGCAACCTAAAAACATGTGAAAGCTCAATAATTAATCTGTCACAATAATAACAAGCAGCGTATCGGAACTAGTAGCCCTGTTGTAACAAGAATGAAAAATTATGAACAGAAATTACAACAAGCAATCATGAAAAATGAATACAGATCGGAGAAGCCATTTCAATTCGTGTGTTAAGCAATAAAATACATCGGATTCGGGAGTTTAAAAGACCGGATGGATACTGCATAACCCCACAAATCACTCCATTGATCTCCGGAGCTTCCATGGATTCTGTAGCCTTCACTCATCAACTCTTGTCGCTTTTCAGACTTGTAACTAGTTGCTGATTTCCCTTGATCAGAAGGGCCTCTGTAAAATTGCAAAGAACTTTATGTTAAGTTTAACAAAACACGTCCCAAGTAGGAAGCTCGGTTAGTGGCCTAAGAGACACTGAACGAGTTTTAAGAGGGAGTTTCAGAGTTCGAACTCTTGAAACTAACATAATCACTATTTTACTAATATTTGCCTATAAAACACAGCTGATTGGTGACCTAAGACAAATTGGAAGAGTTTTACGCAGAAGTCTCGGAGTTTAATCTCTCGAATCTAACATTATCGCTAACTTATTGACATTTACCTATAACAAAGAAAAACTTAACAAAACAAAACGTACATAATTTCAAAGACCAACAACTTTTATGTACTCTTGAAGGGTGACCTGAGAGACACATAAATGAGTTTTAAGCATGAGCTCTAGAGTTCAAACTCTTCGAACTAACATAAACACTAACTTGCTAGCATTTATCTATAAAAAATGTTTAACGAAACACAGCATACATATTTTCTAAGAACCAACAATTTTTATGTACCTTAAGATGAGTCTCTCCCAATTTCTGTACCCTGCAAATAGAAGGTTTGCTTCTGTGACATTTCTTTGATTCTCACTTCTACCAGTCAAGAGAAATATAGTGAAGCCCAATTCTTGAAGCTTTTTATACAAACTCAAACTAGCAGGTAAAGCTGGTGCGCCTGCCAAGTTCACCCAATCATTGAAGGATGTCTCATTGAAGATTTCTGAGCTGTTTGGTCCAAACACCAGAGTGTGAAATAAGTTACCCTCATAATGAACTTATCCAAAGACTTTTCTTATAAGCTAGTTACAACTTACATCTAGTGTTATTCATCAATGACTTCATAAGGATTTCATGCCACAAATATGCATAAGGACTTGAATAGTTTATGCAAAATCACAGTTTTTCAACTAAAGATTTCTCTAACATTTAATTTCACAATAAGCTATTTTCTAAACACAAACCAAGCAGATGAAAAACCATGCTCATATATCATTTCATCACCTTTATAATTGTGTTCATCTTTTACTACAATTATTTCATTATTCATTTTAATCCAGTGATTATTGATATATTACAATTATTTCATTATTCATCTTGTCTAACAAATTTCATTCCAGATCATATAAGCAAATTCTTTGAATATTTAATCCAGTCTCAAATAGTCTGAGGTGAGGACTGCTTTCATCAACTAAGGGACATTAGGAAGAGTTTACTTAAAATTTAGTTAAGCTAGCTTAAGATATAAACACTTGTATTAATATCTTGATACACTCATAAAAATAAACTTATGTCATATCTATAAATTGTGCTCCACATACCTTGTATCAATGCCTTGATACACTCATAAAAATAAACTTATGTCATATCTATAAATTGTGCTCCAACTACAATAAGATCTCCAGAATAGTGTATGAATAACCTCTCTAACTTTTTTCCATTTGACAAATATAAGCTCTTAAACTTCTCTACAATTATTTATGAGAAAAGAAATGAATAAAAAAATAATCCACAAGGTTTATATTTTTGTTGTTCATAAAAGTGCGACGAAAAAACTTACACTAAATGTATGTTTGATATCACGGTGAATATGCCAGAATCATGGTGGATCACCGTGATTTTGGCATATCTACCGTAATACCAAACACAGACTAAGTGTATAGAAGTGGAGAAATATGGGTTCGAACCCACATTCCAGCATATATCTTAGTGCTCACTAATTCGAATAATACTAATGAAATTGGTGTTAAATTAACTCTCTGATCAAAGAAAAACAAGTGTATCATAGCTCTGCTAAAAAGCTGCAAAGACATGATAATTTTGAGCACAGATTTGAATCCGCAAATTTTCGCTTCTCTACTTCTAATATGTGAGTTTCGCAATTAGACTCTTATAAAAAATGTTAGTTAAAAAAATGGACAATTATAAAAGGTTACTCATAGACCCTATATACATATACTTCTAGAGTAATTTCAATTACTTAATAATTAATAAGTTTAAATATGATTTTTGTCTATTATAGTGTTTTTTTTTTTTTTTGAATAAAGTACTGGTAAGGTCTTTTGTTTGGATTTAGTCTCTACAAATTCAAAAATTATTACTTTCAATCCATATTGTATATTGAACCACTTATAAGGTATAACCTAACATTTGTTGCACCGACACTTCTAGTTGAATGTGTGTATCGGTTTCCGACACGTGTCTTGTACAACACGACAACGAAACTCATGATTACACTGAATTATGTCATTTTCTCAATTTTATTGATGTTTGTGCCACTGTCGTGTTTAACGTCCTTGTTTGTGCTTCATAATTATAACAAACTTACGGAAATCAAAACCAAAAAACATAATAATTACATAAACTAAAATCATATGTAAATCTAACCAATTAGCCTATGAAGAACGGATACCGACACCGACACACAAACACTTTTAATAATGTGAGAAAATCACATAATTCAGTGTAATTATATGTGTCGGTGTTGTATAGGTGTCAGATATTACATATGTCCGACACCTGGGCACGCCTAATCCGAGGAGTGTTCGTTCTTGATAGAATATAAGCAAAGTTTGAAAAGAAAAAGTGATTAATTGAAATATATCTCAAAAACCATTGTATAGGAAATGAATGAATGAATAAAAATCCAACGGCTAGAAAATCACATACCCAAATCCAACGTCTTGATAATAAGGCACATTAGAAAGCAAAGTTTCATCAATATCAAACACCCATGCATCTCTACCATCACCACCAACCGTCACACCTTTCGCAAACTCATCGGAAAATTTCCCCACCACCTCACAATCCCTCTCGTATTTTTCTCCGATCATATACTCCGCCACAGACTCCACACATCTCGCCGGAATCTGTTTCCATTCTCCGACGTTGTTCGTCTCCACCGCTAATCTCCAGCTGTCGCAGTATGCGGTGGAGATTGATGGTTCGGAGGGGAGGCGGATGGTTTGTGATGAGGAGATGTGAAGGATCGATGAGGAGATGATGATGAGGAGGATTGTTAGCCGGGCGACGGTGTCCATCGCCGGCGAGTGGTGGAGATTTTCCCGGGAAGTTTTTCCGGCGAGTTTTGTTTGGTTTTGAAGAATATAACAGAAACTGAGAGATGTGTTCAATGAATGAACAGAACAACAAAAAAACAAAATCTGATTTAGAGGGTTATTATTGTAATTTAATTTAATAAATTATTATTTAACTTTTTTTAGTTTGAAAGACTTTTATTATTTAATCTTTGTTCACAGTTTTCTTTTTAGAGGATTGATAGGAAATTATTATTTACTTAAACTCTTTATTTTAAGACAAAAATGGCTTGAGAAAATAAAAATGAAAAAGTCCAAGAAATGTAGCTTAGATAGCAGAATAAGCGAGATTCAAATTCTAAATTTTTTATATTTAAAGTGAATTTAACTATTAGATGACTTGACATAAAATAATAATGAAAAATGTTACATTTTTTTAAAGCAAAATTTGCATTAAAAGAAAAAAGAAACAAAAGAAAAGGGGAACTAGGTCTACACTCAAGAAGAGACAAACCTAAAGCTAGGTAGACCTAGCCTATTCTTCAAAAAGTCTGAACAAATAGAGTCAGAAGGAGAGGGGAACCAAACAAAAGCATATAGATGTAATCCTAAATTAGCCAAACCATTTGCGTAGGAGTTCATCTCCCTATACATATGACTAACAACAAAATTCATATCTTTAATTAGTTCTATACAATTGCACCATCTGTTTCTTAACTCCCAAGCAATTAAAGTTTTGTTCCTAAAAGCAAGTTAGACCAATTGGGAGTCAGTTTCCAACCATAAGTTGAGCCAACCTTTTGAGTGAGCAGTTTCAATGGCAATAATAGTATCAGTTCGGCATTGAAGGAGGAAGTTGTATTCAAGTTCTGAGCAAAACTCCCTAAGTACGAACCATTTGAATCTCTAAAAATACCACCACATGAAGCTTTGGTAGGATTTTTAATCATAGCTCCATTTGTATTTGCTTTGATCCAATTCAAACAAGGAGGCTGCCATATTATTTCTTTGATCAAGGGAGGCTTTGTAGGATGAATTTGGATTTTAAAAGCTTTCAGCAACTCAAATCCTGCCATATTAATAGCAGCAACCTTTTTGGTTTTGTTTCCTATTAAAGAGACATTTGAGACCACCATATTGATAGCCATCTGCCAAGAAAAATGTTTATTCTGAAATCTTTCTTGATTCCTAGAATGCCAAATTGCATTTAGGACATTAATAATACCAACTGTTACCACTACCTGACATTGAGCATTACTGAATTTTTTCTCAATCTTCCAGAGATCATCTATTGAATTGCAATGCAGACTGACGTTGAGGATGGAAGCAAGCTAGTCCCACAACATATGGACAATTGAAGAAAACATGCATTGTTGATTCAGCCTCTTTGAAACAATTGCTGCAAACAGAAGCCATAGAGCATCCTCTAGACATTAATTTCTCATCAGTAGGCATCCAGTCTTGCATTATTCTCCAAGCCAAAAAGGATTTTGAGGGGGGTATGTGAGGGGACCATATTGTTTTGGCCCATTGCAGCTTTTGAGAAATGGGTGATTTGAATGTGAAAGCTTCTTTAAATGTTAAACTGTGAGAAGGAGCACCTTTCCAAATTAGATCATCTTGCAATTGAGGCTTAGGAATAATAATATGATTGATAAATTGAGGCAGGTTGGGGAAAGCAAATAAAACAGAAAATGGAATGTTCCATTTATAATTAGACATGAAGTCACAAACTTTTGATTCCAAATATTGACTGATGGAAGGATCAATATTGAAAATAGAAGAAAGGGGAGGACCACACCATGAATCATTCCAAAAATTAACCTGTTATCCTGATCCTATGTTCCAACAAGAATTAGCTAAAATTGTTGAGTTTTCTCCTTTGACACTGCTCCAAATGAAGGAAAACACATGATAAGAAATAGGTTTCTTGCCTCTGAAGACTCTACTTCTCAAGAGAATGACCCAATCTTCCTGAGAGTTATGCAAGTCCCAACAAAGCTTCATGTTTGATGATTCATTTAAAACTCCAAGGGATCTTAAACCAAGGCCTCCCTCATCAATCTTCTTACAAACTTTGTGCCAAGCAACTGTAACCACCTTTCTTTTCTCTATGTCTCCAAACCAAATAAAATTCCTAACACATTTCTCAATTTCTTTGATTAGAGAGACAGGCAGATCATAAACAGAAATGCAATGGATTAGCATGCTTTGAATTACAGATTTTACAAGTTGAGTTCTCCCTACAAGAGATAAAACAGAAGCTTTCCAGGAAGACAATTTGACTTAGTGATGTTTCTACTCAAAACGTCTTTAGCAATGCAAAAGAGAAGAGGGGAGAGGGGGGGGGGGGGGGGCGGCCGCCCGGGGCGGGGGGGAGGGGCGAGGGGGGGTGGGG
>Ga0315914_1010078_pt1 | contig 11871 bp, 8 predicted proteins | sample MpolenodulesMG_FD_203920 | JGI IMG/M metagenome (GOLD analysis project Ga0315914, IMG submission 203920) | Medicago polymorpha root nodule microbial communities from Los Angeles, California, United States - elongated nodules | ecosystem: Host-associated > Plants > Roots > Nodule | place: USA... | reverse complement strand
AATCCTCAAATTATATTATATCTCAATTTAATTAACAAAATGACCCTTTTCTTGAAAACTCTAATAAATTAAACCTTTTTATGCTGATTTTTCTCAAGGTTCCAATTCTACAATTTATGGGGAAAGAAACAGAATCAATGAAAATTTAAAAAAAAAAAGTGATATTATACACCTAAAATTAATTTGTTATAAACCGATTTTCACAAGGTTCCAATCATTCAATTAACAAAATCCCCGTGTTCTTAGAAATCCTAAAAATTAAATCTTTATAAATTAATGTTCTTTAATTTCCTTATAAAACAAACAGAATAATGAAAATTCTAAAAAATCATCACATTCTCCTCCATACTGATTTTCGCCTTCAACACATAGATTCTCATTTGTGCACTAAGATTGAAATTCCCCTTGATATTTTGTATGACGTCTAATTTGTAATAAGGTAAAGTTTAGTCTTAGAGTGGTCCACCAGCAGGACACTAGATAACATGGCATGAGCAATTATACTATTGGGTAAACAAAATAATTTTTCCAAAAAAGTCAGTTTCCTGACTGCAGACTGCACCATAGAAACTCCCTACTTGCTTATAAATGTGATCGAAGGAAGTAGTCATTAAACAAATATAAGATCTGTCAATTTAGTCATTGCTATAAAATGTTAAAATGTTAGGGACTAATTTGACTTTCATTTACTTTAGATAATAAATTGACTGGTTTCATATAACATGTGGACATCTATTATATTTTATAGTTTAGGGATTAAATTAATCGTTAATTTCAAAATTAAATATAAGATATGATATACTGATGATGCATATATACCTGCTACACTGTTGGCAGAACCTTTGTTTAAGGCCACAAATTGTAACCTCTGGAGTCTTGGAATGAAGTTCACAAACCTTATGACGCCTATGATAATCTCTACAATTACTAAGATCAGAATTGCACCCATCCACAAGACAAGAAACTGTCAATGTTGCATTATTCATAGCTCTAGCTCTCTTGGAAGATCCTGATGAAGAAGTAGGTGTTGCAATTTTGGAGACAACAACAGCATCATTAGACAAAGGAAGTGGTGATTGATCAGTGGCAGAGTTCCCAACCTGACCAAGCTTCAAATCAACAGAAAACTCCCCTTTCATTTTATAAACTCCAAATCTGTTTGATTCTTCCATTGTTTCTATGTTGGGTAATGTTGCCTCTTCTATACCCCCCAAATCCCAAGAAGGTGCTTTCAAATTCCACTCCATAATAACAACAAAGAGTAAAAATTAAAAATATTAGTATCACTTTTCAGCTATGCTTCTTCAAAGTCCTTCTTTGTTTGGTTACCTAAATATCATTCACAATTGTTTGAAAAATAAAAAATAAAAAAAGTTAAGACATAATGAGTAATGACCAGTAGCATAACTATATTGAACTGAAATTAAGAATCCAAGTAAAATATGTCAAGTAACAAAGTTCCAAAGACACTGGAACCTTAAATTAAGGTTACCTAACATAATACAATGAAGCAACGACAAAATACAAAAATAGAAAATAAATAAATAAATGCTTATTGAGAGAGAGAGTATTAGCTAGCAGACAATAGCAGCAGAAGGATGCTTACTTCTTCCTTCACCCACCACTCGTTGCCTGACATGGATTCTGTGAGGGAGGGTACACTGTATTGTTAGGTGAGAGTGAAAGAGATTCCTTTAAAAACCATACATGAAATTGTGGATCACAGGATAATGGATAAGAGATCAGAGGAACAGTGTTAAGGGGACCTGGATGATATGCTTCTTGTAACAAGTTCAACCAAAAATATAATTTATTAATATTTTATTTTTGCCAAATATAGGGATTGTTCTTCCTATTAATTCCCAGTATGTATAGTAGCTTGAGAGAGAAAGGAAAGGAGGATGAATATAATAGTATTCATATACTACTTACTATCATAGTCATTCATATTTTTTCATCATATAATAAGGACAGCCTGTTGGTTGCTTTCACCTTTTATAAGTCAGGAAAAAGAAGTACATGGGAATGGATGCTCTAGACAAAGGCATGTGGCATTATGTTTCACATTTCATGGCATGTCTTTCCCTTGGGCTTTCTCATTTTTCTTCTTCTTTTTTTTTATCAATTATTTTATATACTTATTAATAGTGTTGAATGTTAAATCGGTTTTAAGTCAAAAATCATGAGTTTAGTTATTGTAACTCATACATTTTAAATATGAAGAAATAAAGTGTATAGAATTCAAAATCCGACTTCTATATATATTATGTAAGGACCCTATCAATTGAGCTTAAACTCACGGGGACAAATTATAAAATTTTTATTTTGAAGTGAAAAATCATGAGATTTAAATATTAAAGTAGATGTAGATTGGTTTGGTATGGACGACTTGTTTAAGAAACAAACTTGTCGTCCAATTAAAAATAATTTCAACTAAATGGATTCATTCTACACTATGAAACCAATTTCAATAGACGTCAAAATGCAAGTCACGGTTAGTAGCTTCCATAAATCAAGGTCACATGGGCATTGGAGTAGTGGCGGAGCTAAAAAAAAAAACTCAGGTGTGCCATTAAAATTATGGTTTAATTACATTTTTGACTCCTTAAGTTTTTCAAAGTTGTGATTTTGGCTCTCTAAAAAAAACAACTCTTTTCAAGTCCCCTAAGTTTACTTTATGTTGCAATTTTAGCCTCTCATGACAATTTTAGCCCCCTAAGTTTACTTTTCAGGCCCCCTAATTTTGAGTCAAAAAGTAAACTTACGGGGCTAAAATTGCCATGAGGGGCTAAAATTGCAACAGAAAGTAAACTTAGGGGGCTTGGAAAAAGTTGTTTTTTTAGGGGGCGGAAATCACAACACTGGGAAACTTAGGGGGCCAAAAATGTAATTAAGCCTAAAATTAATTATAATATTAAAGTTGTAATAAGCATTAAATACGAAATTGAAATGACGAAGTTTGTCTAAAAAAGTTATGGTGGATACTTAAATAATTATATACTTAACAACTATTGTAAATTATGAAACTTTTTTTTACATTACAACTGTTAACTGAGAGAATTTTCAGTCGACAGGACAATATACGAGAGATTTAAAACCCATGCAAATTTGAAAGCGCGGAAAACTATAACCGTTAAAAAATTGTTTAAAGTCTCGCAAAATAGACTTATAATTGAATTATTTAAATTTTTCGGGTGGACCACTGCACCACTTTGCGGGAATTTAGATCAGCAGAAACATTAAACCAGCACAAAATTGTATGAAATCTCACAAAATGAACCTGGTGAAGGGCTCCACCACTGAATTTGAGTATTGGAAAAGCTAAACCAAACATACAGTAAATAACATCAACATATACAATTTCCTTTTAAAAAAAAATCAACATATACTGATCTGGACCGGCCAAAAGGAGTTTTGGCCCATCTACTTAGGCCCAATACAATCCAAAGTCCAAATACCACATTTGACAACATTACTTGCGATACACCCCTTCCCCGCGAAGGGGGTGCATGGAGCAAGCGAGACTAGTTCAAGCAAACCCCAACGTCTCTTTGCATGTTCTCGCAATAATCTCTTTGGCGGTTACACTTCCCACGATTTCGTAACCGCCAGAGCCTGGTGTGCCATTACAATGGCTCTGCAGCCCTCCATCTCTATATATAGGGGACTCGTAGCAGTCCCCAAGTTAGAATCTTCTTCTCCTCTTAACCCTCACTCTCTGATCTCTACTAACTTGAGCGTCGGAGTGTCTACAGGTACACACCCCTCGCCGTTCCAAGGGTATTCTTAATGCATTCCACCACCATTCAAACCACCGCATTTAAAGCACCGACAGTCACCTTCTAATCAGGTACGATCATATACAATTATATTCAGGATATAAAATCGTAAAAAAAAATTGCATTAATTAAACGAAGGATTGATAAAATAATTGTATACTAATGATACAAAAATAAGTATTGAAATTCATTTAGTAAAAAAATATATATATTGAAATTCATATCAGTGGTTGCATTAATTTTAGTTCAACTTCATGTAATATATACATGGATCGAAGTTCAAACTCAAACATATCCTACTTATTCATAAATTTCTAACAACTACCTGATACTTGACCAAAATAAAATCATTTTGTGGTAACCAAAAAATAAACAATTTGCAATTTTATTCTATTTTCATAAAAAAAATACTAAAAGAGAACCAACAATATTCATTTTTGTACAATTTTCAATATAAATTTGGATCAATTTGCTAATTTTATTTCTGAGACCGGTTTTCAATTTTTTCTCTCCAAAGTTTCAAATTGCAAGTGGACCCCACACCCTCTGTCTGCACTGGACTTATAGTGGCCAAACAAAAACACTCTAAATTTGAAATCCCATAACCTACCACCTCAATTCATTTCAATAAAAATAATATGAATAAAATTATTCGAGATGCTCTTACTAAAGTCTTTCTTAATCTCATAAATTGTGATAGACGTGTTAGACTATAACAATGAAAGAAAGAAAAAGACATAGTTGCATGATAAAGGTAGTGCAAGTAAAAATTTCCAAATATGTTTAGTCGTGTCTAATGGTTGTGGTGGATTGAAGTTTGATGCCGGGACGCTAATGATGACTGTTGTTGGTGGGGACTTGTAAGTAGACGTTGGTTATTAATTCTGAGGGCTCCAAAATTAGATACTTTGCTTATTTCAGCCACAACAAGCATTGAGACCCCAAGAAACTTTCATATGCCCAAACACCTCTACCATGTGCTCATTTTTACTCCTTATGTCTTCCATCTCCCATACTGATGTGAGTTGTAGGGACTACGTAATAATCACTATTTCTTGGATTAGGTCTCAGTGGAATTGAAAATAGATGCAGTTAGCATACTTGAAGTCGTTCGATTAAGATACGACGGTTCGGATTTAAATTCAAAATTTTATATTATACAAAAAATTAAAACCATCTTGATATCTAAACGGTTTGATTTTGATCAAACGGTTTCAAGATGTTGGTTGCTGCATATAGTCGTGCTAAAACTAATTTAATCTCCTATTTCTCACTCACGTATTCATGCCATGGGATGATGGGATTTTTGAATTGTATACGGTACACTTAGATGATAATATTTTAGTAAAAAAATGATTAATGAAATCGTGGTCTATTGTGAAATAAAATAGATTGTTAAATTATCATTTAATTTTATTTGTATTTAGTATAAAAATACACTGGAATAATAATGTTTCTACAAATGTGAACACTGCTTAATGAATGGCAGATATACTATGTTTGTGTTGCTTCCAAAAAAAACATTATGCGTGCAGGTAATTTATGGAACATTCATATCAAAATAAAACTTCTAAAATGTATTTGGATACAATTCAAATAAATCCAAAAAGTTTCAATTGTTTTATCTTTAGTTATAATTTTTTTCTTGATTATAAATTGGTATCTGCTAATATGTAGTACTTTGATTCCAAAATATGAACCCAAATAACTATCGAAAATATCAAACATAATAATAATAATAATAATAATAATAATAATAATAATAATAATAATAATAATCTTTCCTCAAAAAAAATAAATCAAACATAATAATCTCAGCATGGTTAGTTGAACTATAATATGGATATTTTGAAGGAAAAAAAATAGACCTTTAATTTGGCCATTTTGTGAAATTTTTAGTTTTTTTCATTACATTATTATTATTTTTTGCCACAAAATGTAATGTTAGAGACCATTGTGCAGTCTGCACTGGTTAACAATATATATCAATTTTTAATATATTTTGCATCAAACATATATATTGCGGTGTAAAAAAAATAAATAAAAAAATCTTTAAAAATGAAAACAAGAATTTTTTACATTTGCAATTTAAAAATAATGATGTAGCTAAAGTTTAATGACGTGAAAATTACGAGTTTATTTTTGCTCCATTTATGTTTTCTCCTTTTACTCCTTTTCAATGTCCAGATGCGTGACATGTGACGAAAATAAATCCAATGGTTGATGTTAAAATCAAATTAAAAGACACGCTTATATGTTGAAGCTTTCTCTAATACAACAACATTACACCTTTTTCATCTTCTTCCTCTCATCATCTCCATAGCCTCACAGCGCGGACGTCGTCCTCCAAATTGTCATTTTCAGAATCAATAAACTTTCTAATTTTCAATTTATGATTTTTGTGTTTGTCTCTTGAATCAATCAAAAAGTAACAAACTTACAAAGAATTTTCAAACATTGGCGTTTTAAGAATCGAAATCAAAAACATTTAAATTTTGTATTTTCTTTTTCGTAGTTTAAATCAGCCTCAAAGGTGTTGTTTTTCATCCCTTCATACTCGTTTTTTAATCCAAAGATTAAAACGATTGTCAAATTAAAATCCATTTAATCCCTTTGTCGTGATTCTAATTTTAATTAATTAATTTGTTCTTCAATTTTAGAAAGACTATCTGTTTTAATCATTTAATTAATTGAGAGGGGAATGAAGGAGGTGGAGGAGAAAGGGGTCGGGTGACCAAGAGTGGAGAGAACATGCAATGATGTCTTTTAAACTCAACCTTTAGATTTGTTTTTGTCATATGTCACTCATCTGTAAATTAAAAAAGAGTAAATGGAGCAAACATAAATGGAGCAATGATAAACTTGAAAACTACAAGTTTTTTTTTTCTTTTGTGACAATTATAAGTGTTGCGGCAAGAATTTGATGATGTGATAATTAAAAAAAATTCTCGTGAGCTTAGCTCAGTTGGTAGAGATATTGTATATTATATGTTGGGGTTGGGGTGCGAACCTCTGACACTCCACTTTTCCATAATTAAATTGTAAGAGCTCTAGCTACCAGATTATTTGGAAGGAAAAAAAAGTACAACAAATACGATGGGCTAGGTTGAGGTAGTAGGATTTATCAGATTGGATCGGGCCTGTCTTTACGACCTATTGATAAATTATTGATTTCTGCTCTTCCCCCTACACAAAACACTCGCTCCCAACATTATTTTCAAATATACCCTCGCGTTAGTTAAGTCACGCAGCGTGACTTAAGTGTATATTTAGCAGAATAGAACCAAAACACTCATATTTTCAAACTTCTCAAATACGATTTTTTCTCCTTCAAATTCGATTTTCTTCATTCTTGCGTCATTCAAACTCAAATTCTCCCACAATATTAAGTAAGTGTTGCTTATCCTACCTTATTGCATTTTTTTGATGAAATTTAAGAGTTTTTGAAGAAAAATCACATTTTTAGGTTTTTAGAAATCGGGATTGCATGTTAGTTTTGATGATTGTTAGTGATGAATTAAGTTAGGAATTGTATTTTAGATTTTGTTTAGGGTACAATGTGGTAGTTTATGGTTTAGAAATTGTTAGATTTCTTAGTTGTTTGAAAATTGCACTCTATGTGTTTGATAAAATGTCTCAATGATATTTTTTTTGTATTTTAGATTGTTAATGATTAAATTAGTTAGAAATATGTTTGTTAATGTTGATTATAGTTAGTTTCGGGACAATGTGGTAGTTTACAGATTGAAGTGTTGTTGTTGATTATAAGTGTTGTTGTTATTCAATTGTTGGAATTGTTGTGCAGATATGTCTCAAAGGAATACGTCTCAGAGACCGTCTAAGCCGCCTCAGGATAGGAATGACAGACTTAGGGCAGGGAGGCCTGCCTCCACTAGTAGTGCACAGAGGGAGAAGCAAGCACTACACCCTCTTATGACTGGTCGAGGGAGAGGTGGGGGCACGAGACTTGCTAGAGTTGATGTTGCAGGGGGGTCCACGTCACAGACGGGTCCATCCCAGATGGTGGATCCAACACAGTATCAGCAGGATTATCAAGTGTATGAGCAGGCGCAGGATCAGGCGTATCATTTTGAGGAACCTCAGCCTCACCAGTATCACTTTGATGCGTATCAGCAACATCAGTTTGAGGATCAACATGAGCAGCCTGATATTGAACAGGAGCAACCTGATATTGAGGAGCCTCAGCAGCAGGATGATATTGAGTAGCATCAACAACATGATGGTGGGGGTCGTTTTCAGGGGGTGACGAGGGTGGTGTACGAGGCCGGACCGGACGACTATGCATGGGGGCCTTCTGACCTCACACTTTTACCTCACTTTGGTGGAAATGTGGCATGCAGGATATGGGTCGATGCCGATGTAAGTATATTTTAATGTTTATTTTACTTCTTTTACTATTTATACAACTTATTCTAATTATTATTTTACTTATTTAATGTTAGAATTAAAATTTATGTTAGAATGTATTTAATGTTTATTTTACTTATTATTTATTTAACGGTGCTGTTTGTTGTTTTTTGTTTTTGTATTTCAGTTTTGAAAAAAACATAGGGTGAAAGGTATCTTGCACGGGAAGAAGCAAAACCTTAAATACTGACAATCCCTCAGTCGGGTGAACAAAATGACTGGTTTTGGTCAGAAGTGAATATGTCCGGTCTTACTCCCCTCCTGACTAGTGGGTACGAGAACATCTCTCACGGGTTCGTTTGTGCGATGTCAGAGAGATGGCATAAGGAGACCAGCAACTTCCATCTACCTGTTGGGGAGATGACCATCACACTAGATGATGTGGCATGTCTCCTAGGCATCCCCATCACTGGGAGGCTCCTTCCTGATAGAGAGTTAACCCGTGAAGAGGGGATAAAGATGATGCAGGTGGACCTACTTTTTTAAAGAGGAGGCTACCGCTAAGGAGGTGGCAAAACAGGGTGCTGCTCACGTCAGTTTTGGTGTACTGAAGAGGCGCTACGAGGAGCTCTTGAATAGGTGTAATCAGCTGCTTGAGATTGACACACAGGAGGAGCAACACGAGCGAGCTCATGTTATGTTGGCCTGTATTAAGGCGCTTTTGTTGCTCTTGCTTGGCTGGACCATTTTTTCCGGCAAGAACAACAAAAACATTAATCTGTTGTGGCTGCTTGCGCTGCAAGATGTGGACGAGTTGGACAGCTGGGATGAGACTTGCTTTCCTATACAAGCAGCTATCTCTTACCTCCGACTCATTTGTGGCCTCCTGTGGTGGTTACATGACCTTACTTGTGGTAATATTTGTTTTCCTTCTTTTTTACTTATTGGATCGTAAATGTATAGTTGCTTGTATAATACTTGTTCTGATATAAATTTGTTTCTTTGTGTTTGCAGGGATGGACTTTGGCGCACTTCTCGAACATTATTCTGAGGATTGATGATGAGGACTACGACCCTACTGTTGCCCCGCTTGTGAGTTAATGGAAACCTCCCATGAGATTTTCTAATCATGGACACTACAAAGATGCCATTGATTCGCTGGACTATTCTCATGTCACCTAGAGGCCGTACGAGAGACGACGGCACATCACACCCTTTTAGGACATATGTTGGGTACTCCGGATGGATCATGGCTGGGAAAGACAATAGGGTTTGTCACTTGCCAGAGCGGGTTCTTAGGCAGTACTGGTATGTCCAAACTATTTCCAGAGCTCCTACAGACATTAGGCGTCTTGCGGCAGATGACGTGGCCTAGGCCTTCACGAAGTTTGCTCTGCATGTCCTCAACCATCAGCAGAGGGGTCATGCGGTTCCGGATAACCAGCTGTGGGCTCATACTAGGGGGTACATGAGATGGTTCATTAGAGTATCACATCCTATTGTGAATCCCCTTGCAGCTCAATCCCCTCATCGTCTTGTCCCTCCTTACGAGGAGGTTCTTGTTGAGCAACAGTGGGGCATCAGAGTCAGAGTGGGCGGTGCAATGGGGCATCCTGATGTGTTTCATAATCCAAAGGAGGTTATCTGCTTGATGCAGGGCATACAATCTGAGTGGAGCATGCTGGAACAGATGTCGGCTCCGCGGAGGAGGAGTAGGAGTCCACGGGATGGACCAATATGACTTGTGTAGTTTTTTTTATGACATTTTGTTGGATTTGGTTGTAATCCTATTACATTTGCGCTTTTTGGCGTTTTTTTATGACATTATTCGTTATTTTATTCCGTTATTTTTCGTAATATAATTATGAGCTAATGCTTGATTGAAACAAAGCTTGAATGAATGATGAAAAATGCATGCAAATGGATGAATGAATGAATGAATGTATGAAAGAAAGATTGAAAATCTAGGGAAAAGAGAGGTTTTTGTCTCTTCTGGTTTTTTGCAAAGACTGGGCGTGAGCTAACTCACGCATGTGTTAACACTGCGCGCGGGTTAACGCACGCAGTGTTTTACACATGCGCATGTTAAGTGTCGCAGCGTTAGTTAACTAACGCATGCATATTTTAGTCAAGGCTGCAGAGCGCGAGTGTTTTGTGCTGGGGGAATAGCATAATTCTAAATTATTGCACAAATCTTGAAAAGATAAACTAATACAAAATAGACGGGAAAAAAAAATTATTTGAACTATTGCATATGACATTATATATGCTAGCTGATCAATAGACACTCACACGTCTTTCTATTCGCATTTCTTTGTTGTAATCATATTTTAATTAATTCATCTTGCCTATGTGAACCTTGTTAAGTGGAGTAAGTTTCAAGCTCAGGTAAAAGGAGAAGGTCGTGGAGTAAGTTCCAAGCTTAGGTAATGAAAAACTAATACAACAGACGGGACAATAATTATTTAAACTATTGCAGATGACATGATATATGCTAGCAAATCAATAGACACTCACATGTCTTTCTATTTGCATTTCATTGTTGTAATTATATTTTAATTAATTCATCTTGCCTATTAACCTCGTAAGTGGAGTAAGTTCCAAATTCAAATAAAAGTAGAGGGTCATGTTAGACATCGCCATCTAATATATATATATATATATATATATATATATATATATATGAAACTTTTTCGAATTTTTATGATATAGACCAAATACATAATAGTGTGTATGTTAGGTCATTGTCTTGAAGCAACACATTATATAGCTCAAGTACGATGTTAAATGAGCAAGAGTCGCTACATCACCTATTGGATGCAATGAAAAATAAGCAAGAGTTTCCATATTGTTGTGAACATGTGCGAATAAAGAAGTTAGTTCCTAAGAGTAAGATTCTTTTTGGAACTTGGAATATAGGCACTCTTACAAACAAAAAAAAACTATGGAATTGGTAGACATTGTGACTAGGAGGAGGATTAATTTTATGTCCATATGAGAAACTAAATGGGCAGGTAAAAAGGTGAAATAATTAGATGATTCACAACAAAATGTTTGATAGACTGGTAAAGTTAAATCGAGAAATGAGGTAGGCATTATTATGGATAAAGAGTAAAAAAAAAATTGTGGATGTTAAAATGATAGGAGATCGAATCATAACCTTAAAATTTGTAGTGGATCAAGAAATCTTTAATGTTATTAGCACTTATGCACCTCATGTAAGGTTAGAAGAACACCTTAAAGAATTTTGGAAGGAGTTAACAAGCTTAATTCATAATATACTACTAGTAGAAAATATGTTTCTAGAAGGGGATCTAACTGGACATGTAAGTGTGTATCAAAAGGTTTTGAGAGCTTGCATGGAGGTATGGTCTAGGCGAGATAAATATATAGGGTAAATCTATCTTGGATTATTCGTCGGCTTTTAATCTTACTACAACTATTGCAGTTGGGCCAGAAAACATACCTATCAAAGTGTGGGAAAATCTTGGGGGTGGAGGCATTATGTGGCTCTTCAAAAGACCCACATGATTTAGTGAAACCTGTGTGAATTTTAACCCATAAAAAAGAGTGTGTGTTGAAAAGAGTGTGTTGAAAAAGGTTAGAAGAACACCTTAAAGAATTTTGGAAGGAGTTAACAAGCTTAATTCATAATATACTACTAGTAGAAAATATGTTTCTAGAAGGGGATCTAACTGGACATGTAAGTGTGTATCAAAAGGTT
>Ga0315914_1010077_pt1 | contig 11873 bp, 4 predicted proteins | sample MpolenodulesMG_FD_203920 | JGI IMG/M metagenome (GOLD analysis project Ga0315914, IMG submission 203920) | Medicago polymorpha root nodule microbial communities from Los Angeles, California, United States - elongated nodules | ecosystem: Host-associated > Plants > Roots > Nodule | place: USA... | reverse complement strand
CGAATAATCTCCAAACAATTTATATATATATATATATATATATATATATATATATATATATTTTAAAGAAATCAAACTAACCTATCAAAATTGAAATTAGGCATAATTGAATTTCAGATTTTGGGTTTCCAAATTATTTATATTAAAATCATTTTTATTTTAGACAAGTGTTAACAACAAAAACTCTAAAAACCCTGTCTTAGTCTCTTTCCAACACTTACTCTAACACCCACTTTTTTATTAAATGAAATATTGCTCCACTTGAAGAAATACTAATCTCTTGTACCAAAAAAAAAAAGAAATACTAATCTCTAAGTTATTTGGTTCTAGACTTAACGTCTAATACTAAGGATAACACTTGTACCATAATGCAATAGCATAATATGCATATGTCATCAAAGTTTCAGAGCTCCGTTGTAAACCTTGTTTTGTAGTTGAGAGATATTATACGAAGGACTTGTATTTTGCTTCCATATTGAAAAAGGATTTTCACGTTATAATTGTCAGGGTCAATTTCTTCTTCTACTCTACTTATCTTCGCTGTTGTTTTCTTATATTAGTTTTTTTTCTTCCTAGCAGGCTAGTGACAGGAGCTCACACAATTAAATATGGAGAAGTGAGATGTTCAGAGTTCAAATCTTGGTCCCCGCATAAATTATGCAATGTCCCTGCCAATTGAACTAAGTTCACAGGGACATAAAGAGATATATTTATTTGTCATGGCCACCATAATTCACACTAGACAATGCCCGATCAGTTCCGGTTTCGGTGCAGTCATGCAATCGAGAAGCTGGAAGACGTTCGATTAAATTTTAACCACAAAGTTGATATTAAACAAAAATAAAAAATTGCTTTGAGATATGAATTGTTCGATTTTGATTAAATCAAACGGTTTCGAGATGCTAAATACATTTAGACTTGGCTGCGCTTAATCCCAATTCGTGTCCATGTGGCTCTAATATGTGACGACTAGTGATGTAAGGGTTCGATTTGGATCGATTTTAGTAAAATAAAATGTCTAAACTGATGAAATCTACATCATTTCAACTTGGTTCGGTTTTTATTATTTTTCAAAAATGAAACCAAACCAAACTGACCAGTTTTGTATAGTTTTATTTAGTTTGGTTGATTAGTTTGTTTGAATATACATTTTCCTTAAAAAAATATATATCATATTTTGAGTACACTCATGTGTTTCATATTCCATGCTCTCTAAGTCTCTTTTTTAAGCATCGTCGTATTTCATCCGTACTCAAATATTTCATACTCAAATTAAAACGATTTCATCAGACAAACTAAAATAAAAACACACCTTCATCTTTTTTGGGATAAATGAAACACGTGCAGTGAGTATGAATGATTGGATGAGACGATGATGAGATAATATGAATGGAAATGAAAGGAAAATGATTATTTAGGTTGGGTTTAATATGTTGGGTGTAACCTTAAGTACATATGATGAATGATGTTATTAGTAAAATAGGGGATGGGGTAAGCATCAATTCAGTCTCTTAGTTCTTTGGATCTTAAAATCAAAAACCAAGATATGTACCAAATCAATCAATTTAGGGCAGTTCAGTTTGGTTTAGAACCAAAACTAACTAGGTTGGATACTTTTGCGATCTAATTTTCAATTTCGTCGGTTTTGTTTAAATCGTTTACACCCCTAGCTATATGACAGAAGCAAAGTGATGCAAATAACATGAGACAAGAGTGATGCTGTTATATGAGATATTAAGTGGAAATAAATATGAGGGAAATTTAACACTTTTGTCTGTTGGCCTATTGCTGTTTAAAACATCAAAATTGGTAATTGCTTTGGTGGTTCCTTGAGCTGCCGAACCAATTAAAATGTATCTTCTCATTAGTTTATTTTACTTACGGTTACAGGACATTTCAGATGTATCTTTCAATAGGTGTTTTCACTAAATTTTGAGCAATGTAGGAGACTATGAAACAAATCTCTCAAAAATTATAAAGTTTGGGGGTGATGGCCCTTGCTCACTTGTGCTCCGTATTTGATCCTGTCCATTTTATTTCGGTAAAATGCTCCTTGGTCCCTTCTAAGGGTCTCTTTGGGAGGGTTTTGGGTTTGGAGGTCTAAGTCTTTATGTTAAATTATATTTGATTATTTTTTTTTATACAAAAAAATCGAAGAACACAACGATTTTAAACACTTAATTGAATTTTTTTTATTAAATCTTCTATGCAATTCAATAGAGAAATCTAAGTTTTTCCTTCCTCTTCAAACATACTCAAGTGTGAGCCGGTGAGATAAAAGTCTCACATTGCTTATAAAAAACAAAGGTTGAACATTGAAAAAATAGAGGTTGGTCGTTCGTTTTAAGGTTTTAAATAATGATATGATATTCAAGTCACTTGTACAGTTATTCTTACTTCAATATGAATAATCACACCCAAGAAAGTGCCATATTTTATTTATTTGATAGATAAAATGCCCATATATTAGAGCCACCCATTTATTCTTTTTTACAGAAATTAGCGCTACCAATATAAAATTTTAGAAATTGTTAACAAAGACTGTTGGTGTACAAAATTTAATATATACCTCTTCGAACCTAATCAATCATCATCATTCTTTAGTTCTCGATTTCTGTTGACCCAGCTTGATGAACTTTGTATCACTTTTTTAAGCATTTAATGTAATGAAGGGTGATTCGTGATGAAAGTAGAAGAATCATAACAGCGACAACGGTGGAAGAGAATGACATATAATGTATGAAGGTGAATGAAAGTGGAAGGGTTAAGCAATAGATAACTAACAGTGATTCAACGTTGTTAACTGAAATGAAGGTGTTTGTCAATTTTAATAAAATTTGAGTGAGGTTAGTGTCTAGTTGAAAACTAGAGGGATGTTAATGCTTTTTAAGTAAACGTTGGAGGATGTGAGTGTAATTTCCCCTATTATTTTTATATACTTGAGAGACTAAATAAGGGAGATGGTGGCAATACTTGAGAGTTTATTCCATAACGATATATCAATTGAGAGTTTTCTTATATTATATAACTAAATCTTTGTATTAATTCTATATGTATCTCTTTTTTATTAAATTTTTATCCTATTAATTTTTGTATATTATTATCTTATATCTTTTACCCATTATTATTCTTTATTATTTATTTTTCTGTTTCACTTTGTCGAATATTTTAATTTAACCTACACAACACTAAAAATATTACTTACAAATTCATGTCTCACCATATATTACGCAACATATACAATTTTTTTATTTTTTTTAATATCACTGATACTTATCACGCATCATATACATTCTTTGCTAAAAATTTCCTCTTTCTTTATAATATGAATTGTTTTATAATTTTACAAATCCTTAATAACATGTTTCAACTATCTAAAACTTTCACGATCAAAAATAAAATTAATTATATCTTTAATTTGAATACATTTCAACTGTTTACAAATACTTAATATCATGTTCATACTACATAAATTTGTCCGCGACCAACCAGTACCCGTGCATCCGCACGGGTATCTTAATTACTAGTTCTATAACAAAAATTTAACATGGGGTTAATCCAAGTTTAAATCCAGAAACAAAAAAGAAAAAGGTATTTTGTTAGTTTGTATCGTCAAAGGATGTCAACAAGTAACACCAACAAAAGAGAGTAATCAGAAATTGCAAATAAGAGTGAACATGCACGCACGACATAATTCTATGAAATAAAACCATGTCTAGAAGATTGCTCTTAAGAACTTATCAGTCTAGTGTGTGCAAATTCTCGAGCAAACACAACAAGTTCGTCTCTATTAATGCTATGAAGTATTTTTATTTGAAGAAGAATGCTATGAAGTTATGATAGCAGTAAAAACGAAATTTGAAACAAGAGATATTACTTAGAAACAACGTAACAGAAGAGGAAGTAAGTTTCCGGGGTGCATTTAACGTGCTAATTAGTGGAGGATTTACATGTTCATGTTCATCAAATGACCGTATATAAGATTGAATTTGGAAATATTTTGTAACGAAAATCCAAAGACATGTTAGGAAACTAGTCGTTTAGTGGGTTTGAAGGTCAAAAAACAGGTCAAAAAACATATGGTCAAACTAGCTCAAAATCAAGTTTTTTGGGTAAAGTTTCTCAGATTCAAAAATTCCTTCTAAAATAATTGAGGGTTGTGACGGCTTATTATCGTACGCTAAAATCAAGCATTTTTGTCCAATCTTTTTAAACATGTTTAATGTCCTCTTGTTAACTTGTTTATAAGTACATATCATATCTTGGTAAATAAACATTTTAAAGAGCATTCTTTCAAAAAAAAAAAACTTCAAAAAAGAGCAAAAAAAAAAAATCCTACTCTCACACTTGAAACTTTTGAAATTTCACTCAATTTCATAACATTTTCAATTTCAACTCGCTTGAAGAAGCTTCAAACAAACTTGCAGAAGAAATCGGCCACAAAAAAAGAACTCGCTAATAAAGCATATTCACACAAATGAAACTAGCTAGATTATTCAGTTTTGTACTTGTGGTAGTTACATTATTTTTCACCATTAGATTCCTGTACACTTCGATAAAGACCAAAGTTGGATCATTGCCAAGTTTGGAAGCAAGTTAGGGGACCATTGCGTCCTTTTGAAGTTTAATTCCTTTCCCTGCCACGCTCCATTCCCGCAAAATAATAGTATCAAGGTAATATTTTCATTTTGTTATTTGTTTAAAGCTATTATTGTCCTATTGAAAAGGGTCACTTGAAATTTATGGCCAACAATTTGTCCTCATTTTGAATAGTAATAGTAGAGCATACTTGTAACTTGTCAAAATTTCAGTGGAAGATGGGTCAAGGGTCGTTATTAGGTGATCAACTCAAGAATCAAAATCTCTTCCTTCTTGTTTTATGCAATGCAAACATTACGCTATACCGTTGTGAACACTCCTTTTTGAAAAATAAAAAGTTGATTATGTTAGGAAAATTGGGGTAATGTGTCAAATTTAAATTTGACAACTAATTGATTGAGTTCAAGTGGCTAATGTGTTACGCCAAACGACGAATTATTTGAGAGAATCTGAATTCGATTTTTGTATGAAACAATTTGTTTATCGGACTTTACTTAAATCCCACCAAATTACTAAGGTTCTCCTTTCCCTAAAAACTAGAGGGTTAAAAAAAAATGAATTTGACAATTGATGAGTAACTTACCAAGGATATTTCAGTTACATATTTGCAAATGAAAGCCACATAATGTTTTGGAAGATATTTCTTATAAATGGGGAGAGAATTGTGATAGATATTCATTTGTACATGGGATATCTGGATGAATTGTTTGCTCGTGAATCATTTGTCATGTTTCTATACCAGTCCTCTAATGTTAAAGACTTGAAGGTAACCTAAGGCGTTAAATCCTTATGAATGTGAGGTTGGTATGCATGTCTCAATTAGAGGCTTAAAATGCCATAGTATTTTTTTCCAGCTATTAGGCTACCTAAAAAAAATTATTAGCATAAATTGATTATGTTCATCATATTTTCCAAAGATGTCCTTCATAGTCGATCCAAAACTCATATAAAAGGAGAAGGTTGTGTTAGGTCTTGACAATCAACACAAAACTTTGTCGAAACTCTACCACATGTACCAAATATGTAAGAGTGTGAATTCTAGGTCATTTCCCGAAAGCAACACGTTGTATAACTCAAGTACAATGACAAATGAGAAAGGGTCGTTGCATCATGACCTAGACGTAGTGAAAAATAACCAAGAGTTTTCACATCATTGTGAATGAGTGTAGGTAAAGAAGATAGTTCATGAGAGTTGGATTCGCTTTGGAAGATGGAATATAAGCACTCTTACAAGATAATTTATGGAAAGAGATTTTCTATCATGTGCAAATTTGCACATGTTAAGAAGATTAAAATAGAAATTTTGAGTTAGAACTTGCACATTTGATATTAAGTATAAAATTTTGAATAAATAATTGTTGTTTTTCACGAAAAAGTTACTACTATTAATTGTTTTAACATGTGCAATGTTGCACATGTTAGACAAGCCCTTATGGAAATAGTAAATATCATGACTAAGAAAAATTGATTTTATGTGGCTACATGAAACTAAGTGATAGAGAGTGGAAGAAAAATATCATGGATGTAAAAAGGATAGGAGGTCAAATCATTCCCTAAAATTGATAGCAGAACAAGACACATTTAACGTTATTAGTGCTTACACACCTCAAGCAGGGTTAGAAAAACACCTTAAAGAGGAAATCTAAATGGACATGAAAGGAGTGTTTTGAGGGGTTTGAAGGGCTTCCATAAGGGTATGGGTGGATTCATCTTAGATTTTTTTTTGTTTGCTTTTGATCTTACTATAGCTAATACATGATTTAGGAAAAGAGAGGACGATTTTATCACATAGAAGAGTGGGGTGATATGTTCTCACATATATATTTCTTTCTTATTAGACATAAAGATTTGTTTAGACTATAAAGTCATACTTGGAGAGAGGTTGACAATCCAACATAGAGTTTTGGTTATGGATGTAAGGGTGAAGAGAAGAAGCAACGTTGGAACTTCTAGGATCATTTATTTGACAAATAATAAGGTGTATCACGCCATGATCAAATATATTGATGTGAGTTTTCACAATGTCAAAAAATTATTTACATTTGGACATATATTACTTAAAAAGATTCACTCTTCATTTAATGTAGCTGACATATTGATTAGGTCAGTCACCACCAACAAGTTCAAGCATTTCTTGGACTTGTTACGCGTTTCTTAATGTTAAGAAGGAGTTTTATCCCCAGTTGATAGGATGTGAGCGTCATGAAGTAAATCTTCAAAGCGGTATGATATTCACCAAGATAGAGATTTTTAAGTATGACTCATAGACGCTTGGGTTTGACCCAAATGTGCGTTAGACCATGCGCTATAATTCAGGAGTATTGTTGTAATATGGACCATACTATTCTATATATGACTTGTAGCAATGTAAACTATAATAATTCAAGTAACAATGCAAAATTACAATTAATTTGTAGCTACAAACGTATAGATATTTGGTCGAACTGCATAACTAAAAGACCGTGTTCATTGTCCTGCGATTTATCGTTTCTATTGCAAATTTTTGTTCTAACATAGGAGTATAGCAGTACTGGCTGGGTACTTGTTACCACAAACCACATGAGAACCATAATAGAATAAGTTAACGAGATTGGCTAGTTTACATTGAAATCATCAATGACCAAATTGTACTTACTCTTGCAGACAATAGGAAGAATTAAAAAGAATGGTAATAATCCAGATAACAAAAGTCTCAAACCAGCTCAACATTTCCCACCACCTCATGACTTTGTTAAGTCATCAAATCAAACACACACAACACAAAAAGCAATGTATCACTTTAAACCAATTAAGCAGTAATCTAAATTATTGGCCAACCACACCATGACACAACCCAAACGACACCAATTATTTTCCTTTAAAAAAAGCTACACATAGTATTTTCTATATTTAAAAAATGTAAAGGTAATTTTTTTCAAAATAAAATAAATTTATGGCCCCACAAACCGTTGGCTACAGCTGTATTCCAACAAGAATTTTCAATCAAAGACATGCTGTCCAACAAAACGGGCAGAAATCTCAAAATTCTCGAAAGCTAAAAAAGCCCGGTCAGCCTGCCCGTCATTTTGTCACTGCCCGTATCTATATAAAATCAACCATAGCCGCATTATGTTTTCCACTACAACCACTAATCTTTTTCTGTCTCAAAATTTTCTCTCTCACAACAGCAAAGAAAAAAAGAGAATTTTTTTGAAGACAATGGAAGCATTGAAGATGAACATATTTGTGGCAGTTATGGTTGCTATGTTGGTGATAGCAACAAGTGGTGTTTCAGCTGCTGATGCACCAGCTCCAAGTCCAGCTTCTGATGCTACAACACTTTTTGTTCCAACTGCTTTTGCTTCTCTCATAGCACTTGCATTTGGTTTTCTCTTTTGATCCTTTGATTATGTTGAGTAGTTTGATTTGTGCATAGGATGTTATGTTTTCTTTTCACTTTGTTACTATTTGTGAGGAAGTGAAAATGAATACATGGGCTATTTTGGTTTCGTTTGAAATATGAATTATTATTACTTAGTAGTAGTAATTTATTATCATTCATATATTCATATGTAACACATTCATTTATCATTGTACTTTTTATGGGTTGTGACATGTAATAATATTGTGATTTGTTTGGTACCACTCATTCAACTTTCATTTTATTTGATTTTTTTTTTTATCAATGATGGATTGAATAGTGTAATAAGAAATTTAAGTCTCTTAATCAAGTGGTTAGAGTTCAATTCCTAACTATTGTGCATGGAAAAAACGTTTGAGATGGAAAAATCCACCTCATATGACCCATATATTTTTTTAACAAAGATTAATCATCGTTAATAGAAATTTAGTACAACATGGTGATAAGAAAAACTTGTTTATTTTGTAAACAAAATGTCTCTTTGAGTGTGGGTAACCAAAGGTGAAATTTTTTTTAATTAACAAATTATTGAAAAAACAAACAAACCTATTATTAATTGAAAAATATTGCTCTCACATTTCAAGAGACATCACAAAGATATTGAAAAGAGAGATACATATAAAATAGATGAGATGAATGCTGTGATAAAATGGAGAATAAAAATAAAGATGAAATTTGTCAACAAAAAAAAAAAGAAAGATGAAAAAGCAACAACCGTTAAAAAATTTCAAAAATACAATAATCTATCATTATGATGTTATTTTCTAACCGTCCATTTAAAGTTATTTATACATATAAAAAAAGTCATTAAATTTTATTAGCTTTGAACTCATATACGAGTCCAAAAACTTCAAATACTTAAAATTTGTAATATCCAATAAGTTGCTTTTAAAGAATGTAAAAATTCAAATAAAAATATTCCAAAAGTACTAGTAACATGTTACACAAAGTCTCTTCTCCTTCTCTCTTTGAGCCGTCACTAAAACCCTAGTTTTTTTCTTCTTCATCCATCAAAGAGAGATAATTAAGGGTCAATTTTTAACCCAAAATCACCCCTCTAATTCGTTTCTCTCTTCCCCTTTTATTGAAATAAGTGATTTTTACATCTATTTTGTTTTTCTTTCGTGATTTCGTGGTCTTAGTGCGACGTTGTTTTGTTCGTCGTCTTTGTGCGGTGTTGTTTGTCTTTCTTGTTTCGTTCAAGTATTTGTTCGGTTCGGATTGTCAGATAAGCTTAGATCCAATGCAGATCCAATCAATGACTTTGACGTCGTCAACGTTGCAGATCCGGAGATATGAGTATTCCGGAGACTTGAATATAGTCATATGTGTAGACTTTTGCACTTTGCCGTTTTATGCTATTAACATGGATGTTGTGAGTTTGTTTGTGGATTCATCCTTTTTATTTTTAGCGAATTTGCATTTATCGATATACTCTATCAATTTGAATGAATGAATATCATTTATTTTTGTCAAAAAAAGTAACATGTCACAAACATAAACATATGATATGGCAGGATGAAGATTATGTGAATTTATAACAGTGTTTGTTGTTGGGGTTAAATAACTTAATTGATTTGAGTTAAAAGATTAAAGAGTTGATAAGTTAAAGAACCTCGGTTCAAATCTTAAAAAATGAAAGAAAAAAAAATGTCTATTAACTGTCACCTTTATTTAACACGTATTGGGAAATTTGGGCTTTAGAACCTAAGTTTAATTTGAACTTACATCTCAGTCTAGCTTGATCACAACATGGGAGCAATTTTGCTCTCAGTCATTCATAAAAGTCGAATGGTAGTTAATTATTGCTCAGAATACTTTTTGAATTAGACAAACTGATTTAGGAAATTTCTCAACTGATTTTAAAAACATCAAACGATAGTTAATTATTGTTCGATAAATGTCGAGGGTGCAAACATTGGGTGCCTAAAGAGCAATCTTCCAAACATGGGCTATGTTGGGAATTTTATTGGGCCTCTATATGGCCATTACATCTGGAGAGGAAGCTACGAAAAACGGAAATTTTATACTTCCTATCCCCAAACTTGTACTCTTAATGGTGTGTATTTAGTCATCATGACATCACTTGTTTCGCTAATTCTCTTCATTGTGTTGATATCTTCAAGGTTCAAACATGAAGGTTTCACAAATATCTTACTTTGACCAAAGACATCAAAGACATTCTTCATCAAGAATCAAGATTGACATGTTCGTTGTATCCACACTCTCTCAGAAGAAAATAGTTATGCACTTTCTTCTTGAACTAGAAGTTTCTTTTAGCATTGATCTCGTGATCCTTCGATCTCCTCTGATTGAAATCTTGAGCCATCTCTCTGCAAACTCTATGAGAACTTGGTTATCGAAGCTAAGTTTTTCTTTCTTTCTTTTTGTTTTGTTTTCTTTTAACTTTCCAACCAAATAAATACACACATATATTCAAAAAAAATTCAATTTTTGACCTTTTTAAAATATTTATTTTTTGAAAAACACAAAATAAAAATATCGTTATATTCTGGATTGTTCTGAATTTTTTTATTTTTTGTATATTATTCTAGAACTAGAAAATCCCGAATTAAGTTTTTTGGAATATGAATTCCAAAAATAAAATACTGAATTTAAAACTCTTTTTAATTTTTCAACGCTTATCCCCTCCTATTTCTTCATTCACTTCATCAACTTTTGTCTTCTTTTCATTTCTTTCTCTTATTTTTGAATTAAAACTTTTTTGTCATGCTCATATTTCGTGTTTCTTTTTTTTTCTTTCCTCCTTTGAGTGTTTCATTTTTTCAATGCTAATGTATGCATCACCATTCAACAAAAAAAATGTATCCATCACCTAGGGAGGAATCTGGATCCATAATGGTGTTGAAAATCATATATGTTGGGGTACGAGGGGAGTTCGGGAGGCCATCCATATCCAGGCCAGAACAACCACACTAGAGAGATGCAAAATTTTAAGGTAATATGTTTATGAGCTCTCTCACTTATAAAATGTTCAATCTCTACTTTTTTATCTGATGTGAGACATATTACTCACACTTACACACAATAGCTATCGTAGTTATCGATATTGAAGGGTCATGTGGTTGACTGCTCCCCAAATGTTTCTAGCGACTCCATAGTTTCTTCATACCTTCGGATCACAATTTTGTTCCTTTGTTGGCTTATGAGAATTCAATGGTTGATGCCATACAGGAGTTGAAATTCACTACATTGAAAACATTTCTTTGTTCAATTAAAAAAATCCACCTACTTAAATTGAGTGTACGTACATTGAAAACATTTCTTTGTTCAATTAAACTAACTTCAAGTAGGAATAGTGCATTTATGGTCCCCTATTAAAACCACCATTTTGGTCTCCATGTTTTACATTTCTTAGACTTTTTAGTCCTCCATCATTTTTAGTGATTTGTCAATCTTATTGATATGTCAAACGTTTAATAGGTGGATTTTGAGAGTGATCGTTTGTTTTTCTAGCCGGGGATATGAACCCCAATAAATATACTTAAATACTAAATTAAAAGTATTAGAATGTGACACAAACACTTGAAAAAAAAAGATGTGAAACAAACAAGAAAAAAATATGGGGCTTCCATGACTTTTATGAACATGGATTGGCAAATTCTATGGTACACTCAAAATTTTGAGTGTACCGGTACACCACATCATCAAATTAATATTAAAACGAGTTGTTTTTTTGAAGAAAAATAATTATTTTCTATCATAAACAATTACAATAATTAGATCTTATTTACCAAAAGTGTCGTCGAAATAAAATTTACTTTTTTTGAATTTTTGTTACATATAACAAAGATTATTGATTATTTTTTATGAGAAAATGTTAAAAATTTAATATGATTTTTATAAACAATGA
>Ga0315914_1010076_pt1 | contig 11873 bp, 7 predicted proteins | sample MpolenodulesMG_FD_203920 | JGI IMG/M metagenome (GOLD analysis project Ga0315914, IMG submission 203920) | Medicago polymorpha root nodule microbial communities from Los Angeles, California, United States - elongated nodules | ecosystem: Host-associated > Plants > Roots > Nodule | place: USA... | reverse complement strand
TATCATCGTAGTCATCTTCATCACTGCGATCAGATTTCTCAGTTTCTGTATTGGCTATATCTTCTCCATATGATTCCCTTTCCATTGTAGTGAAGGAAATCAAGAAAAAGAAACCCACAAAGAAAAAGGACAATTGGATTTGGAAATACAGTTGTACTTTATCTTTTGACAAATGCACATTCCAAATAATGATTCAGGCTTAACCATCAAAGGACTCAATGTGAACTTCTTAGAACTAGGTTGGGTAAAGTTTTCGATAAACACTTGCAGAAACCAGAAAAATGAAAATAATTTTTCAATGACTATGAGACTTGCACATATTAAAATCAAATAACGCACCGATCTCTATATTTTCTGAAACTCCTTAAGTTAACTTCTTTATAAGCATGTATAAACTAACATTTTCCTAAGCTCAAAATCAAATACTTGTCTAAGTTAAAACAATTGAAAAACTCTCACAAACTACATGGTAATCCAAACCTAGCCTTAATCAAATGCACCAAGTTTCCATTTTCCTAAATAATTTCAATGTGTAAAAAATGCATTCTGGCACCAATAAATAAACCATAATAACAAAAAAAGGTGCATGAAAAAAATAAAGTTCATAAAAAATATAAGGATACGATTCATCCATAGTATTGCCATAGCGGCCACGGGCAAGATAATAACCGCAGAGATGAATACTCCGAGGTCCAAGGACGGAAAGAATAACATTACCATCTTCCTCAAGCTCCAAATTCAATTGCAAGGACTCAGTTTGTCCTGGATAAAGAGAGCACAGAAAAACAGGACTTCTGTTTCCCACATTACATTGCAGTGTGCTTTTCGTAATTGCAGTGCCAATTCCCAAAGTGGCCTGAAATTCAGAGTTTACAACTACTATTAAGAATCTAATTTTGCAAGTGATAACAGATTAAAAGCATGTTTAGGTTGATGGTAAGTTTGGCAAAAACTATGCTTAGGAGCCTCAACAAAATCAGGGTGCCACCATTACTTCGTATGCCAAACATGCATTGAGTGCATATTTGGATTGGCAGTGAGTTTGACAGAACCACTATGTCACTTTTGATGCCGTGATTGTGTCAAACTCACCGTATTCCAAACTTGCACTACGTCCATGTTTGGAGCAACCAAAATTGATTCTGGCAGTGTAAAATTGATTTTGACAAATTCGGAAGTAGTATTGATTTTGCCTCCAGAATTGATTCTAACTTGAAGCTAGGATTTGTAGCTCAAGAGTCCAAACATGACTTTTACACTTAAGTTTATTGTTCAACTAACTTTTATGTAAATGTACTCAAACATAAAACCACTTTACGTTAAGCTCACTCTTAAGTCGAATCAATTTTTGTCATTGCAGAACCAAAAACACACTAAAGGCCCGTTCATTTGGGATTTTTTTAACCAAAAAAAAATCACTTTTATTATTTTAAAAGCATTCACTTCAGATTTTTTTTAAAAATTAATAAATCACTTTGTTAAAAAGTCGATTTGAACTTAAGTGTAAGAGTTTTAATTTTTTATTACAGTAATCAAACACAAAGTAGCTTCAGCTTTCTTCAAAAATCTCTACAATAACCAAACACAGTAACACACCATACATGCATATCTAAATTGACGGTGAATTTGGCAGAATCACAGTAACAAACTCACTCACAGTGATCTTGACAATAACATAAAAGCTTCAATAAAATCGCGGTGCAAATAACAATAAAATGGAAGATTCATAGTAAAATAAAACATGCAATGAAAGATTACCATTGAAATGTGGAGGCGACCTTTGAAAGAATCATAAGTGTGCGTAAAAGGTTTTCCAGGTTTGATTTCAACACCTGCGATCACAATCACAATCACAATCAGAACCAGAGATTAACGTTTAGGTTTTAGGATTTTGATCGAAATAGAAGAAAAAAGTGATTACCCCAAAAAGCCATTTCGCTTCTCTGCGTTCCTAAAAACCCTAAACCCGGAAGTAGAGTTTGTTTGGCGCGTTTGTTAAATACTACTACTTCTGCCTTTTAATTTCCATTTTCATCACTCATTTATTTTCATTTTATTGCTTCTTCTACCATTTTTTACCAATTTACTTCAACTATGTATCAACATTAAGACAAAATATTCCATTTTTTTATTAAGTAATTGATCTCAAGTGATTTAGTGAATTACATTAAAGAATATATTGTTCAAGTTTTATTTTTGATTAAAATAATTTTTTTTGCTAAAACTCTTTTTTCTTAGGAATCGATGGATTTACACCAAACAAATGTAGACGAAATTAAAGTATTTAAGTTTGTCGTTTTTCTGAATCGGTCCTTTATTTTACTATTTCTTTAAATTATTTTTTTATTTTTATAGATGTTTGCATTGTTAGTTTTCAAATATGTTTATAATATGTTCTTAGTCGTTTAAGTTTGATGTTTTCTTAAATTATTGTTATGAAATGTTAAGATGCAATACTTTCAATTCATCAGTCAAGTGGACTATCCAATTTGCAAAATTTGCAAGTGGAGGAGATTAATGGTATTGAATAAGTGAATAAACTTTTATCACCAAGTTTTTTAAAATTGATTCTCCATAGGAATTCTAGTGTATTTAAGAGTGAAATTGTTGCATAAGTCTTCAAATTGTGAAGTCAAATTTAGAGTTTGTATTTAGAGACATGTGATTAACAATGTAAATAATGACCACTTCACAGTGAATTCATATACACAAATAGAATGCTAAAATTAAAAGAATATGGAATATAAGAACACCGAGATTTATCGAGGTTTCCCCTTTTCGATCTTGTTAGGGGTACGTCATTTGTTCGTGATAGAAAATGCCTCTATCACGGTGTTCCACTATGATAAAAAATGTTTACAAGTGTATGATTACAAAGATTCTTTCCATTCCCTAATCTTCTATGATAAGCAATCACATAAGATCCAATCTTCAACACCGCTTGAAATTGGACACCCACAAGATCTTCGAATATCAAGCTTCCATGAAATCCTCTGAAATTCGTCTTTGCTATGTTCGAAGCTTTGATCACCTTGAACCTTGTATAGTTCAGAAACAACCCCAAAACCCTTTGGAGGCGAAAAGTGCCTTCTTTTCTTTAAGTCCTTGATCCACCACCAAGACCCTTGAGAGAAACAAATCTTACAAGTCTTATATCACCCTAACAACCTAGACCTCTACAAAGATCTTAAAAAAAGTGTTTAATCTAAAGAAGATGTAGAGCTAATTAAACATAAAGATGTAGAGAATCTCAGATCATGAATTGACTAAGGCGGTTTCACAATAGAGCTAATTAAACATAAAATATAAACAATATCTAAAATAAACCATCATCAAAACCTAAACTAAACTAAGGAATAACTACAACTGTCACAAAGATCCCTCACTCACGATTAAATACAAAGCAGTCCTTGGATGTGCACTTTCGTTATCAGCTTAGTCCTTGACATTAAAAACTTATGTTACCTGATGAGGTGACAAATGTTTTGTGATAACAAGGTACACCATGTGTCACAGGAACTAAGGTGAAAGTAGAGAACCGAATTGGGGATTTCTAACTACCTATTTTTGTCCTTCAATTCGGTTATCTACTTTAACTTTAGTCCATGTGACACATCATGTACCTTGTCAGCACAAAACATTTGTCACCTCATCAGTTAGTAGAAGTTTTTAGCCTCAGGGAGTAAACTAATAACATAAGGGCACATGCAACGACTACTTTGTATTTAATCCCGAGTCAAGGACCTTTGTGACAGTGAGGTGTAAAGTTTTGTGACAGTAAGGTGTAAAGTTAGGGACCATAGTGACCATTGTTAACAAGTTTAAGTTTTATTTGCAAAATCATGTAATAAATTAATAATAGCTCAAAGTTATATAATCTTGGTTACATTTGTTCCAATTTAGGCATATAACATACATTCAAAAAGATGAAAGTACTTAAAATTAAGAAAAGAAGAAAAGTATTTAATTAAAAACAATTATTGAGATAAATAATACATAAGTAATGAGAATTTTCTCATACTTGCCCATTTGTGTGTCCCTAGATTTATTGATTCCCATTGTCGTGGATGGGTAAGTACAAGAGGAACATTTTAGTGAAACATTTATAAACTGAATTGTCCCTATGAGCATGTTAAAGAACTAGTGCAAATGGAATCTAGGAACTAATAACAACGACCACCAAGAGATTAAGACACCACGTCTCCATCCAAAACTTTAAGGCACTGGCAATGTAAGTCACTTCTCTTATATATTCTTCGTTTTGCCAACTTCTAACCAACATGGGACTAACCACCACTCGCACTTGAGTTCTGACACTGTTTCAATTTAAGGGAGCAACACAAAAGGAGCAAAATGATCCTACAAGATTCTCATCAATAAGAATATTGTAATTTACAAGGTGAATGCTAGGTCTACCACTTTCCTTGATTCTCTCTCATCTACCATTTTTTATAATTATTTACTCAGATATCAGTTCCCCAATCCGATCATAGACCTGCCTTCATTCACAAATGTGTGTTGGTTGCCTCTAGTCTCTACTGAGTCTAGTCATCAATGTCTTTGACAGCGTCCTGCATTGTAATGATAAGAAGTGTTGATGAATTTTAGTGACTAAGATTAATTCTAGACATGGTAATGCAACAGATTACATGTATAATGTAAAGTACCAACAAATAAATTTCAACATTAATATCATTTTTCGCATCATTGAAAACTCCAGAGGACGAGGGGTTGTGGGAATACATTCCCAGAAGTCACGAAATCATGCATTTGACACAGTGACGCGATCTAGATCATCGGATCAAGATTGGATGGCTGCTAACATTACTAAACAGGTCCAAAAAACAAGTTGGAACATGACTCGTTCAATCTTGATGACAACATATATTAACAGCTGCATGATTGCGTGAATGCAGGAAATCCAAATCCGACTGCATGGGGAAATTTGGCCTTGCCCAGGTATGAACCTATGTCAGGACTATAAAGGCGCATTTCCGTTGTCTTCAGAATTGTGAAATACTAAGACAGAAACATCTTGAAGAAAGAAAAATTAAGGGTGAGAAGAAAAAATTATGGTTCAATTAAGAGAATATGGAATTTAATCAAGTAGAATCTATTTTTCCACTCCTAGATAGACTATTAGTGCTAACCAATTCTATGAATCAATGTTCTACATGGTATACATGCTTCCCACTCCAAGACAAAGAAACATTATCTAAACAACTAATTGGTCTGAATTCTCTGAAATTATTTTCATCTTTACTATCTCCAACGATGCACTAAGAGGGTAAAGTTGGATGTTTACTTGGTATCCTATTATTGAATATTACAAATAAACACATGTTCTTTAATTAGGATATGGAAAACAGGATAATACCTTTGCAAGCTTTGTGACATATGTAGCAGCTAATGCAGTGGCCAAGAGTCCCAGCCCAAGCGTCAGCAGCTGATTGTTTCCTCCAAGTGAACCAAGTTCAGATTCTTCTTGCTGAAATGTAGAAACAGCAGTTACATTAAAGAGGCAGCCAATGAATCCATAATTAGAACTAGGGTTGGTATAGCAAGGTCCAGTTGAGAATCTGTCTAACATGGTAAAATATAATATGAATCGACATCAACCAAGTGTTATCTGATGGGCTCAGTTCAAAGAACAAGTTGGATAGTATAATCCTGAATTGCATTAGAAACAATGGAAATGATAGCTTCAGCCAATTATTATTATTATTTTTTTTAAATTGGGGAAAGAGGAAGTTATCATTAATTAAAGTGAGACTAATGACCATTTTACAACAATGAAAGTGTTATCTGAGGCATTTGAAACTCTGTCCCTAATGAATACAAGGTCAAACTCTTTCCACAGAACTAACACCACATGGACATAGCTGCTGCCAGTTTATTACAGGGAAAAGACAATAACAATCTGGTAGAATAGTCTATCACCCCAAGCCAGTGGCTCCCTCATCAAAGAACTTTTTAAGTGATCCATCTCTCTCCTTTAACAGAATTCTATGATATCACTCACCTCTCTCATTATTCCCTATTACAACTAACTCCTACCAATGTCACTTCTCTCCCTCCCTTGTCAACTCAGAACTCTTTTACCCTTTGACACGTGTGCTACAACAAAACATTCTAAACCTTGAGCCTATTCCAACTATTAGTCACTAGCTGGCCCATTCCACTTCACGATCGCTAACAATACAACCCGCTACAGAATCAGCTTGTCCTCAAGGCTGAACTCAGGGAACAGGCTAGGAATGATATCATCATCCTCCCATGTGACATTTTCAATTGAGCTTTCTTTCCATCTGATCAAGCTTTTTCGTACCGTAGTTCTATCCTTTGTAATGCTTACTTTTCCCAGCACTGGTTTAGGCTCAGCATTAGATTCAGGATAAACTTCCAGCTACCCATGGCAACACCCCATGCACTTGGTAGTTTCCTATGTCACATTTAAGTTTGGATATGCATTAAAAACTGGGTAAATTCTCGAGTCCGTTGGTAGGTTAAGCTTGTACTACACCTCTCCAACTCTGGCCAAAATTTGGAAAGGGCCATGAAAATGGGCAGCCAATTTTCGATCAGTCCTCATGGCAACAGACTGTTGCCTATGATGCCTGAATTTAAGAAAACCTCATACTCCAACATTCAAATTTACTAAATGTCTGTTCTTATTCATGTACCTCTCTATTTGAGTCAGGGGCTTAGTTGATTGGAGCTAGAGTTGTCGATTCATCTCATTCACTTAATTCAAGCGCCACAGCAGTGACTTTGGTTTCATTACTTAGAAATCAGGTCAGGTTTGGTGGCTGTCTTCTGTACACGTCCTTAAAATGAATTTGACTATTGAGATATGGAAAGTAGCATTATACCAATACTCAGCTTAATGGACCTGATGAGCCCAATTATGTGGCTGCTATGAGGCAAAGTAGCATATGCTGAATTCATACTGTTTTCTGCATACCTACCTAATAAACGTTCACAACCTGCCAGCTTTAAGAGTGTAGCCCTGAACGACTCTATAGGAATGCAATGGAACTCTTGGCAGCATATATTCATCTCATTATTGTTCTTCTGTAGTTCATTATCTTAAGACTCAAGCCAATTACTAAAAACTAACACATCTTCCTGGACAGGGCCATCGTTAGAAAAGGTCTGTCCAGTGTGCAAGAGCACGCGGAACTCCTCTTTCGGCAGTGACACATCCACAAAAAGCGGTCATCTATATCCCTATCTAGTCTAACTCATTTATCCTGTGCCCCTCTGACCTTCTTTGGTCTAATCCAGCCAAAGAAACTTAGGCATAAAGCAACTGGCTATCCATATTCCATACCAAACCTGCCAAACCATTCTTGGTCAAGTTAATTTTCAAGCAAGAGAGTGAGAAACAGAGTTAAAATACCTAGACAGCAGAAAGATCATTCACAAAGACGTCACAGTCCTACTCAACAATCTACTATGTAACTCTTTTGGGCTAGGACTAACTCATTCCTACACAACCAGTTTGTAAGGTGACAACTGCCCACCAGTTATAAAAGATTTTCAGCTCATATCTCATTCTCATCTGATATGGACTTCTCAACACACCCATCGCCACCAAGTCTAATATCTGGAGTGTGACCGTGGTGGTCCAACGGATCTTGGATAGACTCGGATACCATCTTAAAATTTGAATTGGGCCTAACTCGTCTCAACAAAACCGGTTTGTAAGGTGGCAACTACCCACAACTTACAAACACAATTTCAATTCATATCTCATGCAATTCTCAGCAGATGTCATGATTGTCATCCAACATAGACATACATTATACAACACTAAAATCAACGTTATACCGTGACACTTAAGTCCAAAACATTCTGATTTCGCACCATGTGTTCGATAGAAACTAATCATTAACTCCTGATTTAAATAAATCTATAAAAGGCTCCCTCACATTATCATAACTTTTATCAAGGATGAAAAGAAGGGGAAAGAATATATGAAGCTAATGGAGGGCTAAAAGATTCTAATAATTATTGAATAGCCAACACATCAAGCATGCAAAAAATATCAGGGAAAAACAAAGTAGAAACTCACTATTATTGCTCTTCCAAAAGCACCAGCACTAACATAAGCCCATGTTCCTGGAAGCATCCCCAACCAACTGCATGACAATTATTTGTTTTAAATTAGAAATTTATAAGAATTGTACATTTCCAATTGAAGTTAAAAATAAATTGGAACAATTCGAATTAGATATACAGCTTAACACAAATATTCCCAATTTCATTCTTAATTGCATTTCATTAGAGTATAATCACAATTTGCTGCAACTAATTAATGGCATTTATAACGACACAGCCTCTATGATGAATCAAAGTGAAGATATTTTGGGCTTTAAGCCTTCTTTGTAATCAATGAAAAAAAAGGTGAAACTTTCGATATTGCATGTCAAAATTTAGAGTCTACTTATGCTTATGCCTCGATTACCAAATTTTGAAAACATTCCAGAGAAATATAATTTTTTTACCAGATACATGAGTAGGAATGTTATTCCTGGAAATCACACTCCTCGAGATATCATTCCAAGTAATGTAATTTCAAGCCTTGAAACAATTTCAAGATTCAAAAGGACAATGAAAATCAGTACGAATTGGTAATGATCAGTAATAAGCACCATACCTTCCCAGTACATACGGAAGAAACTTAACAGATGTCAACCCATATAAATAATTCCCCAAAGAAAATGGCAGCAAAGGGCTCAAACGAAGCAGGGTAACAACCTTGAAGCCATTTTCTCCAATGGCTTTGTCAATAGCAAGAAACTTCTTATTCCCTTCCACTAATTTTAGAATACGCTCACGAGCAAAATATCTTGCAATTAGAAAAGCAACACTAGCCGCCACCTACAAAGACTTAAAATATTAGATTCAAAATTATGCGCACATTTAGTATCTATTAACTGGTAACAGAAAATATTATACTTCATTCCATTTAAGTCTGTTTGGATTGACTTATTTGAGTCTATCTACTAGCATAAACATTTGCGAGACTGTTTGGGAGAACATCTAGAAACAACTTATGACATGTCCATAAACTGTTTTCAACTTATTTCCATAAGCCCTCTAGGAAGGCTTATGAAAATAACTTATAACTTGTATGAATATAACTAGACTTTATTTTTATCTTTTATTAGTGAAATAGTTTACACATAATCCCTTATATGATATGCGCTTATGCTTTAAGCTCTTAATTAAGCTAGTTATCCAAACAAGGCCATATGATGTTAAATAGTCCAACCAATCACTTATAAGCACTTGTTTACTCTTGCAAACCAAATTTTAGATGTCTTAAATATTGACAGGTATATGATCAGAAAGTTGATCATTTGAAAAATATACTATACATTAACCTTTAAAAATATATCTATAAAAAAAAGAGATTTATAGTTCATGCAATCATTTGATCTCAAACTATATATGAATTTTGCATATTCTGGATCTGAACTATAAGAAAGATTTGAAGGCATGTTCTACTGTTTTTTTCAAAGAAATTGACTCACTGTTCCACTGATAGAGACTATGATAGTGCCGGTAAGGGATCCAAAGAGAAGTCCGGCTGACATGGTTAAGGGAATGGCAGGAATTGCAAGGATCTGGGACAACATTAAATAAACCAAAGTTAGATTGAAACATTACGAATCGAGGGCAAAGATAAAACAAAAACATATGTTTTGTCCTTCAAATGCTACATTAGTTGCGTGAAGATATATCATATGGTAGATACATACTATGAGCAAAGCAGTATTGAAAATAAGGAAGAGTAATAGATGCACTGATACCTCCAATCCAGCATAAACAGCTACAAACAACGCATATCCAGCTGAGCCATAACCTATTCATCAATAGAACAGATATAGAGAATTAGATGACGTGTGGATAACCCACTTAATCAAACACTTATCATTTAAAAGTTATGTATGAGTTGTTGAGGAGTGCTAAGCACACTGTCTTTCCAATGCTCACTCTAACACTCACTCTCTTATTAGGTGAAACTCATGGATCCCACACTTAAGAAATGGGTTCCACAGAAAATGGTGGAACCTACGTGAGTTTCACAAAATAAGAGAGTGCTGGAAAAAGGGTGTTCCTAACATTCCTCATGAGTTGTTTCTACATTCAACAGATAATAAGAGAACACTTTGCATAACCTGCAACACACACAAGTTATATACAAGAGCTTATTTAAATTTATCAAGTTTTTGAATATCTTGTAATTCATTTTTACAAGTTCATCCAAACTCTTTGACAAGAATGCTTTCGTAAGTGTTTATGTCATAAGATGCATACGATTACAAAACACAATAGCTATCTCTACGAGATTATGAAAATAAACTAAAAGTTTGTGAACATCTGCTGACTTGTTCGAATCCTCATAATAAACTTGTCAATAATGTCAGATTGTGACTAATCTTTCTTCATTATTTCGGGCATAGACAACTTAGCATTTGCAGCCATTAAGATTCTCACTAAAATCAGACACAGACCGGTATGCATTCTTTATATGTAAATTCTTCCAAACCCGTGAAGAAGGCTGCATTTGCATTGGCTTTTTAACAACTTATGCAGGCTTACCTAGCAACAGAGGCACTACTGTTTGGATAAACAACTTAATTAAGCACTTTAATATAAGCACTTGTCATATAAGTTATAACCTATTTCTAAATTAAAAGGTAAAATAAATTCAATAAGCTATAAAAGTTGTTTTCATAAGCTATCCATAAGAGCTTATGGAAATAAGCTGAAAACACTTTATGGACTTGTCATGAGTTGTTTCGGTAAGTTCTCCCAAACAGTATCACAAGTGATTATGCAAGTAGATAAACTCAAATAAGTCAATCAAAACAGCCTCATAGTGTTTGGAAAGCCTATGAAAATAATTTATCACATATCCATAAGCTCGATAAGCAAACTCTCCATGATAGCTTATGAGAACAATTTGAACATATTTTCTTTTTGACTATAGAAATAGCTTGTATATACTAACTTATATGATAAACACTTATCCTATAACTGCTTAATTAAGTTGCTTATCCTAACAGACCCTAATAGAGCTTGCATAAGTGCTTAAATCATAAGCTAAACTCAACTAAACTCTTCCAAATGTAACTTGTGTAGCACCGAGACACTGCATGTCCGGTGTCTAACATGTGTCAATGTTTGACACCTTTTACTCCAACAGGACACATACACATGTAGGTTTACTCAATCACTTCTATATGTTCTCAAATTATCATCAGTGTCTACGTGTCAGTGTCAAGCTATGAAACACGGATACGGACACCAGACACTGACACCGACACAGCTAATAATTTGAAAAAAATAACATAATTTAGTGTAATTACAAGTGTCGGAGTCGTATCGGTGTCCCGGACACGACCGAGACATGCCTAATCCGAGGAGTGTACATGCTTCATAGGTGTCAAGTCTGGTGTCGATAGAATATTACTAGAAGTAGAAGGTGAAAAATAAATGAATTAACAAAGAAAATTGACCTTCAATGAAGCCAGAGAATTGATTCAAGAAAGTATTAATAGGCTCTCTATAAATATAACCAACAGAAGCAAAACCACCAACAAAACCAACCAGCAAAACACCAGCCAAAACGGTACCCTTCAAAGCAACACCACCATCCTCTTCCTCCCCTTTATCAGACCCAGATTCTCTTTTCTTCTTCTTCTTCTTATCATCATCATCATCATTATCATTTTCATTTTTGGGATTAAACAAACGTTTTAACCGAGATGGGTTAGTGTTATTGATTCTACTAGGTTGTTTTTTGGTTTGTTTGAGTGATGAATGTGGTGTTAAGAAATGAAAACATTTGTAAGAAG
>Ga0315914_1010074_pt1 | contig 11874 bp, 5 predicted proteins | sample MpolenodulesMG_FD_203920 | JGI IMG/M metagenome (GOLD analysis project Ga0315914, IMG submission 203920) | Medicago polymorpha root nodule microbial communities from Los Angeles, California, United States - elongated nodules | ecosystem: Host-associated > Plants > Roots > Nodule | place: USA... | reverse complement strand
CCCACAATTTTCAAAAAAAAAAAAAAATCTAACAAACAGCAATATATATATATATATATATATATATATATATATATATATATATATATTTTCTTTCCTTTATCATTTAAAAAGTGTAACAAACTAGATGAGTATATTTATACTTACATTTTTATCATTTCAATTATACTCTTAAACAACTTTTTTTATAATAAAATTGTTGTTGGTGTCATTAAAAAAAGAATTTAGATTATATTTTTTTTGTTATATTCTATTTTTGTCGGTGTCATAGAAATAGATAATCATGGTTAGTTTGATTTTTTATAATTTGAAAGCAACAAACATTTATAATTTTTTTAGTTTTAATCAAAATCAAAATTTTATAAAAAAACACCGTTCATAATTTTCAAACGTTAACGCAATAAAAAGAGCGGAAAGACAGGCACTTGAGTGCCCGTCTTTTTGCCAGTGATATATAAAACATCTAATAAATCAACATCCATAATAAGGGATAAATAGAACAAAATTATCAATTCAAAAGTAGGTAGTAATTGTCACAACTCACAAAGTGCAACGTTGAAAACGATAAAACTCAGTCTTACATAATAAAATAATTCAATCTTACATGATAATTAAAAGTATTTTATAAACTATACTTTTTTTAGTATTCTTAAAGGGCCGATCGGCAAGCTCAATGGCCCAACATAGGTTGGGCCATATAAAATGATGGCTCGATGGGCTGGCCCAAAAAGATAAGGTCGTTTTTTCATGCCTTTTTAATGGGCCACCCCACACAATAATATAGGATGGATAGGCCGGTCTGATGGATCTGGCCTATTTTCACAACTCTACAAGTGTGCTGGTGTGTGTGAGTGAGAACAATTGAGGAAAACATCCAATAGATTTTTAATATTCAGTTGACCTTTTAAAATTTGGCAAACTTATTTATCAAAACTCGATGACTAAGAACAAATGGATGGGTTTTGCACAAACTAGTTGCCATTTTATGTTGAAAAAAGTGATCCATTTATTGCAGTTTAACGTACAATATTGTATATTTTAGAAAAACATGTAATTCTTCGGTCTCAAATTATATGATGTTTTAGATATTTTAGACATATTAAGAAGTGTAATTTAATTTTGTTTGGGGAAGAGATATTATGAGTTGTTTTACAAAATTGCATTTAATAAATGATATGAGAAAGATAAAAGAAAGAATTGAAATAAGAGAGAATAATAAATAGTTAAGGATATAATAGAAAAAATAACAATAATTTTTCATTGGTATTGTAAAGCGTCATATAATTTAAGACAATTTTTTTTTCTAAAACGACATATAATTTGAGAAAGAAAGAGAATTATATATTTAATTGGTGAATTATTATTTATATATTCCGTTTTCTAAATTAATAATTAATTTTTTATGTCAAAAATGATATATAAGAATTAACACTGCATAAGAATTAGTATAATACTGATGCATGTGAATCGGTAGCACCTAAATGCGTTAAATATACGAATCAATTTATACTAATGCATGTGAATAAGTAGTGAATAAATGTGTGTATAAATTGATTAAGTTTGATAAAAGAATTCACCAGAACTTGTACGTGAACTTTATGATTGAACTTTTTTCACCCTTGGACAACATTCGTGAGAGATTGGTGAAGAGCAGGATTGGATGATGAAAAATGGGGTTTGTGATTTTAATACAAGGTCAGGGGCACATCAAGTATTATGATTAAATTAAAGGAAATGTTAATTTAAGGAAGGAGCTCAACATAGTAACTTTTGTAATGTGTGCATTCAATTTAATTTTTAAATTTATAATAATTAGAATGCACAAAACTTGAGGGAATATTTCTACTTTTAGGTTCCTTATCTTGTGCCCGAAGAACACAAGTTAACATGATACTTAAATTAAATACTTTAATGATGATGTGACAGCCACATGCAAATTAGTCGATAAATTGATTGGTTTTAAATTATTAAACACGTTATCTACCCAAAAAAAATTATTAAACACGTTTACCTCATTTAATTGAAATAGAATTCTTTTTTAGGTGTACCAAAAAAAAAAAACCTTTTTTAGGGAAAATTGAAATAAAATTCTTATTGAAAGAATTTAATAAAATTTTGATTATTTGACGAAAGAGAATAATTTGTATACATTGACAAAGTAATTTCCGTACATCAATTAATAACCATTATATGAATACGAATATGAATAGTACACATGATCAAACTGCGACATTATTTAAGAACATAGGAGGAAATGCCAACTCAACTATAAATTCGTTGGTTAACTGTCACATAAACTAATTTCCACAATTTTAATAACAAAAAGGACCGTGTTGGTAAAACCTAAGAGATTAATAATAAAATTTTCAAAATTGACCAAAAAAAATAAAATAAAATAAAATTTTCAAAAAAAATAAATAAGAGATTAATAATAAATAGATATAAAAAAAAACCAAAATTTAACTAAGCCTTAAAAAAATTAAGCAAGCTACTATAGCCATAACATTTCATAATTCACCTCAAAGACATTTTCTATACGTGTCTATATTAGGCATCCTTTATTATCACCCACTCTTCTGCCTAAGAATGTTAAATATCTAACCTAATCCCACTACACTACTAGACCTTACACAATGTCAATGAATACCAAAACCACATGTTGAATCCTAAACCATAAAATTAACCAAATGCTAACAAATCCTTAAAAAGACCAACTACACTTTCTAGTTAAGTACAAATCATGAAACTATAAATAGGCATAAAATCATTTCATGTTTTGTATCATATCCCATTTTCAGGTATCAATCACTATCCCTAATGGCTAGACCACTTTTTGTGATCCAACCTTCACTAAGCACTTCAAATATTGGTTTTGCTGGTATGAGCCTTATGATGTGTGCCGTTGCGTTGCTCATGTGTGCTTCTCATTCGCGCAAATGGCGCCATTGGCTCGCTTGCAACGCCTTTGCGGAGGAGCCTGTTATAGAGCTAAACAATGAAGTTGTGATGATTAGTGGTAGTGAACAGGAACAAGAAGAGGATTCGATTTGGCAGAAGAATATACTTATGGGTGGGAAGTGTCAGCTCCCTGATTTCTCTGGTGTTATAATCTATGATTCTGATGGCAATGTTGTAAACCCTGCTAGAACTTCTCTTCCATTACTAACATGGAAATAAGGATTTGAGGAATCAAAACAAGCTTCTTTACTTGAAGAACTAGATCGAAATTAGAGTTCCATGAGTGTGTGAAATATAAGGCCTGTTCGGATTGACTTATTTAAGTTTTTCTATTAGCATAAGCACATTTGAAAGCAGTTTGACTTTATTTTATCTTCTGATAGTAATAGCCTACACATAAACACTTATAAGTGTTTATTTTATGTTATAAGTAGTTAATTAAGTTGTTTATCCAAACATGTTCACAATATAATTTAATGTCCTTTCATTGTGGAAATTAAAGCATCATGAATCTTTAGTTTGAAAGTATTTTTTTCATAGGACAGCTCAGTGAACTAAAGCTCCCGCATACACAGGTCCGGAAAGGATTCCCAGCAATTAGTGTATTGTACGCAGCCTTACCTTGTTTTTTATTTTTCATAAATAAAAATAAAATAAAAAAATAACTTGGATTATTCATGTATCATATCTGAAGAAGAAAAAAAATCATAAATTATCACACTATTCTTGCTATAGATAAAATGAATCTGTTTGTCAAAAAGAACCAATCTAATACAAAACAAAGAGCCCTTTACTTACTACTGTGGTATAACATGACTCCAATCTACTTCACTAAAATGTTTGTCTCTTATCTGAGGATGATGCATTCCGTCCCCTAAATCCAACAACACTAAGTTTAGAACGTGTAGATTTGGAGGCAGTGGTTTTTTTACCCGTTCGCTTATTATCTGAAGAAGTTTTCTTGAAGCTACTTGTACTGGAAGATTTTACAGATTTTGAAACGGTAAATCCTTTCTTTGTAAACTTTGATGGCGTTGATTGTTTACCTGGTTTCGTACCTGACCTGGCATTCTCAGTTCTGCTGCGGGAATCGGATTTGTCCCTAGCACCTGACCTGGTATTCTCAGATCTGCTGCGAGAATCGGATTTGTCCCTAGTACCTGACCTGGTATTCTCAGATCTGCTGCGAGAATCGGATTTGTCCCTAGTACCTGACCTGGTATTCTCAGATCTGCTGCGAGAATCGGATTTGTCCTTAATACCTGACCTGGTATTCGTAGAACTGATACGAGAATCAGATTTGTCCCTAACTTTTGAAGGTTTAACCACGTTTTTGTTCTTTCTTCTCTGCTCAGTGATTTGGTTCCTGGTTACATCCATTCGGACACTTTCTTTTGTGATAGCCTCCAAATTCTCGTTCTTTTTTATTGCCTCCTCTATTTTGGTTGCCAAGCTATAGTCCTTTTTAGTAACCAAACTTGTTATTTTCCCTGAAACAGAAAAAAGTGTTTTTATTCTTCCCAATACAAACAGCAAAGTTGTACAATCACAATTGCAATGACAGAAATACAATTATAAGCTAAAATATGACCAAAGACACGAAGCAGCATGGATTTTTCGCTTGTTAAAGAAAACTTGCACAATCCATGCCGGTACCATGTACATAACCCGTGTTATCTTCTAATTTAAAAACAAAATTGTGGTCACTATAATGTGAGTAAAAGTCTGGTTGCAAAGTAAATATGCAAGAGCATTGGTTACTGGCAATGTAGTCAAGAACGAGTCCCAGCTCGCAGGATAGCACGACCTTACATGCTACAGCACCTCAACTGTGCTTCGACTTTACTCTGGTTCGGTTTTGCCCTGTTTCCTCTGTTTTGCCATTTTTCCTCTGTTTTCTCTGTTTTTTGCCGTTTTTCCTCAGTTTCCTTTTCTCTATTTTGTTCCTTGGTTCCTCTGTTTTTCCTCTATTATCTCTGTTTTTATGCTTGGTTCCTCTGTTTTCCCTCTATTTTCTCTATCTATTTCTCTCAACTCTATCAAAAACCTACCGATCCTACTTACGAACCGTGTTACGTTCGTCGTGTTTACGTTCTTTCACCGGCAGACCGATCCTACATAGGACTACATTGGTTACTGGCTTGTTGATACCATTTATTACAAAATTAAAATAAAAAATAGAAGAGAAATTTTTTCTAATATTTGGTTAAAGATATGAATACATAAGAATTTGTTACCTTTTGCACCCATACGGGCAGTTCTACCTGTGCGATGGAGGTAGTCAATCTAAAATTGAATGGGAAAGTAAAGTAAGTAACCTATTAATATTAAAAAAAGAAGGTAGAATGAAGGGAGAGGGAGCTCACTGAATTCAAAGGGAAGTCAAACATGATAACATGATCAACATCCAAGTCCAGACCCCTAGCAGCCAAATCTGTGCAAACCAATGTGGGGCAATCATCGTTGTTACTTTTGAACTTGTTGAGGTTTTCAACCCTGCGTTTAGATGAAAATGTAATACAGGTAAGTTGGAATAACAGGAAGTGAAGCATCTGATCTGATGAGAGAATGTCAATCAAAGCATTAGCACTCAAATGGCACCATGTGCTCAAACGTTGTTAAAACAAACTCGTATGTATTCTGCCTAGGGGTGGGCATGGTTCGGTTATTGAAGAAAATTGAACCGAACCGAATTTTTGAAATGGTTCGGGAAAACCAAACCGAACCGTTTTAGGTTTGGAACGAACCAAACTGAACCAAACTTATGGTTGGTTAACCGTTTTGTTACCTTCGAACTGAACCGGATTGAACCAAAATCAATAGTTTGAACCAAAATGTATTTTTTGGTACTTCTGTGAATTTAACTGTGTTTTTTTTGTCTTTTTTAATGTAATTGCAAATCTATACTGATCTTGATTATATATTAACCAAAATCACATTAACTTTATTTTAGTTATGGAATATTGAACCAAAATCATTATTTTGGACCGAAACGTATTTTTAGGCTTGAAGTGTGAGAAATTTCTTTTCAGCATTTACCATGAAAATGCACAATCAAACAACTATGAAAAGTCAAAGGATTCATCATGCCATGTTGAGTTGATGCTACTTCTGCATTTAATTATTTTCCTTTGGAAAACCACACTACGGGCATTGCCTCACATTAATCACAAGGTCCAGCTAATATATTCGCGTTCTGAATTATTTTCACTAGCAGTAACTACTATGAATTCATTACTAGCAAGCATATTTCAAACTCTTCTGAAGAGTTTAACAATTGATGTATGCTACAGACCATGGTATGCTATGGAATTGCATGCACAGAGACACTAACATAGTGCAGTTTGATCATATTAAATTCTCATATAATGAACTTGTGTAAAAGATATATGTGCATGAAGTAAAGGATCCAAACGAAAAAAATAAATCGTATTATTCTCCTTCTCTTCAAACCATCCAATGTTTTTATTCATGAATCATGCACCTTCTTTATTTTAGGGTTCTAAATTATTCACTAACAACAATTTACAGTGTCATCCATTACAGTTATGCCAATTCCCAAGCTATTTAATGGAAGGAAAAAAAGTAGATAAATATGTACAACAACTAATATATTTCGAACTATAGTCAATTGAATACAATAGCCACACACATCACATTAACTTTTAATGTAATTGCAAATCTATATTGGTCTTGATTCTATATTAAACACTATTATTTTCTGTTAAGAAATGGTTAATTATGCTGAGTTTATATTATGTTATGTTAAGAAATGATTTCTCAATGTGTAAGTTGTAATGGTTTGGTTCGGTTATTAACAATTCAGTTCAGTTAAAAAATAGTTCGGTTCGGTTAGTGAACCGTCTTCAAAATAACGGTTCGGATCAATAACTAGTGTTATGGTTTGGTTAATTTTGGTTCGGTTCGGTTTGGCGGTTTGGTTCGTTTTTTTGTTATTTTTGCCCACCCCTAATTCTGCCCATCCAGCGTTATCAAATAGCAGCTATTGCATAGCAGAAATTGAACAAATCGCGATTGCTCTATGATACGTTAGTTCGTATAGTATTGTCAAATAGATGTGATAGTGGTGCTAATGCTATAGAACTGCAGCATAGCAGAATTTGAACAAAACACTATTTTCCACAATCCACGATAGACGACAATGTGACCATCTTCCTCCATTTTCTATGTTCATTAATTTTATAAGACATGAGCTATTATTAATTATTAATTATATACATATGCATGTGAACAAAACATTTTCACAACACTTTTTAAGAACAAGTGTTCACTCATGTGAATTAGCATCAGAAGCAATGTCAGGAAATACATGAACCAAGGATTAAACAACACCATAATGCTCTGTTATGAATTGAGTTCAAAGATCGGGCACTTAACTCTGAGTTTATCATAATAGTTTGATCTGTAGTATTCCTTGGTCTTATCTACGTCTAACTACTAGAATAAACTCCGATAATGTTTCCACAGGTATTTCCCACACATGCCTAAACCACCTAAGATGAGACTTCAAAAAAAATTCTACAATGTGGGAGAGTTGTATTCCAGATGACAAACTCATTCTGAGCCAGTGACAGACAATTTGATCCGCTAACAGTAGCCGCTATTTGACAACACTTTTAACTAAATTGTGTATCACGAAACAATAGTGGTTTGTGAATTTTCTCTATCCTATAGCTAATATTTGACAACACTGGATTAAGTTTGTAGCTGCTTGTGATGCTCCCAAAGCAGAGAGTATTGTTGCTTTTTCCATAAGTGTCAAAGTGAGCCAAAACAGCTAACATGGGTTGGCAGTGGCACCACAAGTTGAACCCACTCTGACACCACAGATTAAATAAGCTGTGTCATTTTGATCCATGAAAATGTAAGCCTGTGTTTTACAAATGGAGCCGGATAGGCTTGCGGCTTAGGACTCATTGGTACCTGAATTTCTCCATAGCCATAGATTTAGTGGCATAAAGAAAATCAGTGAGTTGTAATACAATTATTGAGTATCGATAGTAAAACATATCATTCACTTTTCACTCTAAACTATTCCTTTTCCACCCAATCCCTAAAATTTCAACAGTTGACAGTGCTATTTCCGGGAGGCTTAACAACTCATCTAAGCACAGACTATAACTACAACTGCATCACAAGTTCAGTACATTATTTGGTGTGAGAAGTATCCAAACACACTTAAAATATTACCTTTGTGCTGCCGGTACCTCCCCATGGTAATTCACGGTAGATATCTGATTTTCTTCAAGAAAGTGATCCACGGCACGACTAGAATTCAATGTGTTGCAGAAAACCATTACCCTGTTACCCTTTGCAAGACTTGGCTCTAATACCTGCAATCACATGATCACATATTACATAATATAAACCAAGGTGAATCAAAACAACATACAATCCAACTAGTAATCTGATAGTGAACAGCATATATGGAAAAATACACCCTAGGTTTCATTATATAACAGACAAAACTGACGAAAATGTAGAGTATTTGAATATGAGAAGAATAATAGAAAAAGTGCATGTTACTGGCATGGAAAAATGGGATGTTTTGCATTTTGCTTATCAAATAACCTGGCGTCATAGTTTGGAGACCCTTTCCAAAGGAAAATCTTGGTGGGAAGTGGAACTAAAAATGTAATAATGCACCAGTTGAAAATATAAAAGCATCTCCAATGCAATGTTCTAAAATTTTAAGAACGGCTAAAATCAAATTTTGACTTTTCTAGCATTGGAGTCGAGTGGCATGGCAATAATATGTAAGTAGAGTTTCCAACTACCATTAAGAACACAACTATGATTTTTGCATTGGAGTAATAAAAATAGGTGAATGTTCTTAAATAACAGATGGCAACCTGGGGCCCACTAAAGTAACTCAAGAACATAAAACATTGTTCGTAATTAATTTCCTTGCATTGGTTTCGGTGATGCTCTAAAGTATCGAAGAATTGGCCATACAAACCACTCACCATGAGTTCCACAAAAAAACAATTCAATTTGCTATATACCAAAACTCATCGGTGAAATAGAGCATCAGCAAGCTGTTAGACTTCTTATTGTGGCAGTTATGGACAGTTATTATGTCAGTCATCGGTGAAATTGAGTATGAAATAGTTTTTGAATGGTTTTGGGACGGAGAGACCAACCTCTCGAATTCTTGGAGGGAAAGACCAAGACTCTCGAATTTCTTGGATAATATTTATGTATACTATCTCTTTTCTTAGTTTATGTGTGAATTGAATTCTACATTAACTATAACGTGTGGTGTAATTGTGTTTGTTGTAAATGCTTTTTTCATCAATAAAAATCAGTGTCTACAATTAAATGTATTTTGGCATCGGCTTCTATCACAAACCTTACAGATATATGGTCTCATTACACCGCATCTCAACACAACCACTCAAAAAACAATCAATAGTTAATATGTATAATGCAGATCATAAAATTACATATACCTGAAGTAATGAATCCAGCTTGTTCTCAGTACCAGCAAGTTTGATAAAATCATGACGAGCATTAGAAATCTTTTTATGTAATGAGGATGTGCGCAGATGTACAATGCCTTGAAACTCCTCATCAACCAGATTTTGCACAGCCTGTAAAATTAAAAGAAGTCAACACTTTGCAACTTCGGTATCAAATATTAACCTAAATTTTTTTCACTAGACTTATGTATAATAGAGATTGTGTTAGTGTTCAGAAGAGCAAAGAGCACTGCACTGTGCATTTAGTTACCAGGTTACACTACAGCCATATGCGGTTTAATTTGGTAGGATGTTCTACTCAAGACGCTTCTCACATCAGGTATTTTTGAGAATATTATCGGTGTAGAAAACAGAGGTGCTTACGATAATTAAAACTAGTTCAAATGAAGAATTAACATAAAGCTTATGAAATCTGACTATTCCACTACATATCTGCATTAACAGAGCTAAAATATTTAAAACATAAAGCTTATGGTTTGCAAATCATTTGAAAATAAGCATGTGAAGGGCAATAATATTAGACCCGATTGAGAAAGTCCGTATCGAATCAAAATAAACTCCTATGATCATTTTACGAATAATCTTCTAAGTTAGTAATATTTACTTTGCATGTATGTGAACAGCAAGATTTTAGAACAAATCAGCATACCTTTGTCATGGTTGCAGTTACCAAAACAGTCTGGAAACCTAGGCTGTCAGGTTTCGAAGCGCGATGTTTTAATGGGGCCAGGAATTTTTTAATATCAGGACCAAAGCCCCGATCAAACATTGTGTCTGCCTCATCTAATACCTGCAAAACAAAGACTATTGTCAGCAAGTGTAGTTAGTAGCTCATTGTAGACATTCAAATTATCAATTGAAGGACACTTACCACATATTGGATGTCACCGTATACCATATTTCCTTCCTCGATATGTTGAAGAATCCTGCCAGGGGTACCAACTACCATATCAATGGGGTTACTAAGTGACTCTTCTTGAGGCCTAAGACGGCCACCACCACTTACCATGGTACACCTGAATCGTGCATGATGACTTATCAATTTCGCAACTCGAAAAACCTGTAAATCCCATTTTACATCAACTTGCGCAATTCAACACAACAGAAGTGGTCTCTAAAACATGCACACAAATACCTGCTCAGACAACTCCCTCGTAGGGCATAACACAACAGCTCGGGGACGCTTGGGCTTCAACACTAGTCCATTCAATTGCTCATCCCGTCTTAGCAACTACAGAAACAAAACAGGGTCTCAATAATCCCCAATACATGCCTATACATTTACTGTAAAAATAAAAAATAAAACAAGTTTGATCAATCTGTAAAACATCCCACACATCAAGTAATCGACAACATTTGTCAAACAAGTTAGAGTAGAACAAAACGATATGCATTCAATTTCATGTTTGTTTTGTTTTAAAAATTGATCCATGCATGACATAAAAGCTAAAAAAGTGGTACATTTCAATTCTACAAAAAGAGTGGAACCAAAGAGATTATAACAAACCAAACAGCTTGTTCCATACTCTGTAGTCCATATGCCAAAAGCTACCTCAATTTGATTACTTTCATTCAAATACGTAAAATAAGAAAAAAGTGAATCAATCCGGTGAAAAAAACCATGGTGTTGAGAATCCACTTTATTTGGATAGCGATATGGACTCAATAGTAAAAGCAATGGAGAGTTTAGTTAGACCCAACACAAACTCTAAGACATACACAGAAAATGCAAGTTTCTTCCTTGAAACCACTGATTGTTAAATAGCAGCTATAGCAGCGCTACACCAGTATAACGTAACAGAATTGGACAAATCGAGATTGTTCATGTTGTCAAATAGAGCAAGTCATTGAGTGTAACGGCATATGTCAATATCATGTCCGTGTCTAGCATCAACCATTGAAAAATGGAAGTGATTAAACATAACCACATATGTGTCAATATCGTCTCAGTATCCTACATCAACACCAAACACACCTTCAATACATGGTGTCGGTCCTATACATAAGCCCTAAAGATTTTCAAAACCAAACACGTAGACACAGGTAATATTTTAGAAAAATGTAAACAATTAAATGTGTCAATATCGTGTCAGTATCCAACATCAGACACCAGACACGCTTCAATCCAACGTGTCAATCCTAAACACAACCCTAAACATTTCGAAAACCAAAACCATTCCCATTACCTGAACAAGCGGTAACAAATAAGCAAGAGTCTTTCCAGACCCAGTATGAGACCCTAACACAACACTCTTCCCATCCAAAACAGCCGGAACACCAATACACTGAATCTCAGTAGGAACTTCAATACCCATTTCTCTAACAGCTCCCATAACCTCATCCCCAATCCCCAACCCTTCAAAACTCCCAACAACACCACCACCATCCTCCTCCTCAAACACCCCCTCTTTCT
>Ga0315914_1010071_pt1 | contig 11875 bp, 7 predicted proteins | sample MpolenodulesMG_FD_203920 | JGI IMG/M metagenome (GOLD analysis project Ga0315914, IMG submission 203920) | Medicago polymorpha root nodule microbial communities from Los Angeles, California, United States - elongated nodules | ecosystem: Host-associated > Plants > Roots > Nodule | place: USA... | reverse complement strand
TTCTCGTATTGTTTCTCAGTTCTTTCCCTTCCACCAACTGTGATAAACATGATATTATCAATAGTTGAAACAAGCTTAGATTCTTCAGTTGTGTTTGGTTCTTCTGGCAATATGAACTCCACAATAATCACTTTTCCATTTGGTGATAGAGCTTTGTGACAATTGCTCAAAAACTATGCATTTTTCATCTCACCAATTATGGCACACAGCCTCCAATTATGAAAAAAAAGTAACAAAAAGTTGTAAGTTAGAACTTTAATTAAAAAAATCAGATAAATAAATCTATCATGTCTCAAGTAATTAATTAATTAATCAGTTAGAACTAATTAATTAATAGGCTTAATTACAGTTTTAGCCCCCTAACTTTGTCAAAGTTGCGATTTTGGCCCCCTAAGAAAAAAAACTACAAAACAGCCCCTAAGTTTTGCAACTGTAGCAGTTTTGGCCCCCCAAGACAAAAAAATAATTAAAAAAATAACACGTGGCACCTCACTTAAGGTGCCACGTCAGCGTAGACTGAGTCAATATCAGCGTAGTCCACGTCAGTTTTTCTTTCTTTCTTTTGTTGTTTTGTTTTGTTTGGTTGCTTGATTATTTTGGTAAAGATATTGTGCTCTATAGCAAAATAAAAACATGTACCTCCATCCAATCTAAGACTTTGTGCTAGGAGGATTCACCTACTCATGATATATTTTTTAAATAAAAAAAATATTCATGGTTTTTAGTTATGTGAAAGGGTACCCTCAGTTTTTCTTTGATTTTAGTTTTTCTTTTGTATAATGGTCAAGTGACGACTCAAGCATGCATGGATAGTATCTAGCTTGCACTCTCATAATTATAATTCATTCCTATGGAAAATACTTGTCACACTGATTTTGGCACAATATTTGAACACACACATACAAAAATACATATCATTTAATTATTTTAAAAAATTTATTATTTAATTATTTTCATTTTCTACGTATTTTCAAATATGTGAGTTTGCTTAAATAGCGTGTTTAAATTATTGCGATGAGAGTGACTTTTTCCTTTGTCCACTAATGATTTCGTGGGAGATAAAAGTAGTCAAAGAAGCAAAAGAATCATAAAAAATAAAATATTTAATTGACCTTTTAGAAGCAAAGATTTAAGATCATGAGCAACGGAGAAGACTTGAAGGGCAATATCCCTTGATGTTTTTTTGAAAGGCATGGATATCCTATTGGAGTGTAAAGTGTCGGTAAGAAATTTTACATTTGATGAAAATATAAGCTAACGTATAAGTGAAGAGATTTATATATCCAACATCTTAAAACATTGGCGAAGATGTGGTGTTTAAACTTTTTGTGTGGTTGATCTTAGTTCAATGTGATTATCTGTTGGTGTTTTAAGCTCTCATCACAACCCAATGACGGTATCAAACTCTATTGTTTAATTTCATTTATGGTACATACTTCTTGTATTGAAAATCTTCTTGCCAATATAGTAGTGTGGCATTAGAATCGTTGAAATGCATGAACCAACGACCATCCAAGTGTATGTTGATGTATTTTTTTCACTTTAGGGGGCATCCAACATGCATAAGTTGACTTAGAGGGATTGTTAGATTGTCACACATTAAATAATAATATGAATGTTTTTTTATTAGAAATGTTACTTGTTAATGTTAAACAATATATATAGTAGACTCAATATCTCAAGGTTTTGGATTAATAAGATGTCTTAACTATTTGACATTATATAATATAAGAGACAATTTGATCGACATAAATTGATGTATTTAATTTACGTTGACAAAATTATCTATTACTATATTTAAGACCAAAAGAGCATATATTTATCACAAGCAAGTGACATTGATCGATAGTAATTGTGAGGATTGTTTTGAATTTGGTAAGAAATTATAAATGTAAGTAAATTTTAGCTTACCATTCAAACTAGTGAATATGACCAGACATTCTAAATCAGGGGGCAACGGGATTTGCTTGGGCGTTGGCCGCTGTGTTAGCTTTTCTCTTAGTCTAAGAAAAGGGGAAAAAAGTAATAATTTTGTATAAAGTCGACCACAATAGATTTTTTTTTTAAAACTCGGTATCCAATTCAAGGACCGATTAATCTGAGGGGATCAATCTCACCGCCCACTTGCTTTGCTCTGTATGGACTTGCCCACCGAAATTGACATCACAGGGAATCGAACCTAAGACCTTGAGAGGAGCACACTCCAAGATCTCAAGCCAACCACTAGGCCAACCCCAAATGGGTTACAATAGATTAATCAATCACAAATTATCATTTATATAACTTTTAATGTTAAGCTCGTGGTGAAGTTAGTACTCTTTCCGTCTCATTTTAATTGTCATTTTAAAGTTGTATGCGGTTTTTAAAAAAACTGATTAATGACGTTGATTTCAATGATGAAATTAATATCATTTACTAAATCATCTTTATTAATAGTAGATAATGAAATAGTTAAGTCGAGTGAAATTCAATAAATAATAGTATATTAGTAAGAAGAAAAAAAAATGTTGAATTGTTATTATAAAATGTCGATTACTTTGAGACAAAGAAAAAAATATGTTAAAAAGATAATTAAAACGAGACGGAGGGAGTATTAATTTGTAGAAAAAAGAAATTGTTTAAGGGTATTGGTATCAAGTGCACTAAGGACATTGTTTAAGGAACCCACGAAAAGAAATTATGTCTTGAAAATACAAGGCAAACACTTGTTAAAGTTACAACCGTACAATTTCCAATGCAAAAGTTGCTACTTTTAAATGTTTAAACAATGTCCTTAGACACTTGTTAGCATTTTCCAAACATTAAAAGGGTCATGCTAACTATTTGCATGACCTAACTCAACTGTAAGTACCTATATTGTTAGGCTGTATATATTTATTTAAATTTGAACCCGATATCTCATAATTATATATGTAGATTTCAGCGGTTCTTGCTATTTCGACCACAAACAAACAAATAATAAAAGAAAAATTATTTCAACAAATTCACCATGTATTTGTGATGATTTGCCTATCAAAACGCAGTTAGTTTATCAAGTTGATGTTACTTGCTTTAAAACTGTGAAAAATGAGCTTTCAACCCTCTTTGTAATAAAAATAAACCTTTAAGGTGAAATTACTCATTTTAATGAAACAAAAGCATCCAATAAAAAACAATTTGTTTGCAATATAGGTTTGGAATAGTTTTTTTTTTTAACAAACAAAAGTGATATATATATATTAACAACGTTGATTTATCCCGCACAAGATGTGCAAGGGGGAATCACGAAAGAGTATGTACAATATAGGTGCTAAATAGAGCACAACACGGCCAAAAGACCAAAACAGGTGAATAAATTACAATTACAAGTGGACGCCTATACAATGGAGCGGTTGATTCCACCAATCATGATAACTATAAATAAATGTTGCCTGTTTCGATTTCAGCCACAAAAAAGACGTTGAATGATAAGGATGGTCGATGGTTCGATTCTCACTTCCTGCATAATATTAACAATATTAACATTTTATAGTGGACAATTTTATAGTCTAGAGTTTTGTTGGTATATAATATCCAATATTCAATATTATTATTTTTGGTTACATGAGGAAGACAAAAGCAAAAACATAAATATAAAAAGAACTACTGACCGAGATGGCAAACACACCCATATTATCCATTGTATGACCAAACTCAATCGAAAGATCAAGCATTATCAATAGACTGGTAGTAGACATTATTCTTTTGTTTTTTGTCAGGTAGTCTAGTGGCTAGAATTCACCTTATAAGGTGAATAAGTGGGGTGTCCGCGGTTCGAACCCTGGCCCCTGCATATAATAATGCATTGTCCTACCAACTAAGTTATGCTCACGGAACGTAGTAGACATTATTCTAAACTTGACTAAAAAGGCAATGCACATATTAACCACGTGCGACAAATTTGAAAAGCTTAATCCTTAGCCACAAACTTTATAGGGTTAAATATGGTTTGGATCCCTATAAAATTGGGACCTTTTAAGTTTAATCTTTACTTAATTTTAATAGTTCTTTTAGTCCCTAATTTTTTTTCCTACACTCAATATTAGTCCCTCTTCAATTCAAATTTGTTTAATTTATGCTTAAACTCTTGAGTTTTTGAACAATTTTTTGAAGACGTGTTAAGAACATTACTAAAAGCTCCTCTGCAAAAAATTGTCGTAAAATTTGATTTCTACGTTCAGATTTTTGTTAATTTTATCTTTAACTTTTGCTGGTTTAAAAAATTCATATTTAATTCGTTTCATGTTTAAAAATTCTAAATTTTAGTAAACGAACCTTTCATAGTGTTCTAAACGTGTCTCAAAAAAATCGTTCAAAAACTTAAGAGTTTAAGGATAATTAAACAAACTTTGCTGTAACAGGGAATAAAATTAGAAGTAATTTTTTTGTAGGGACTAAAAAACCTATTAAAATTAAGTAAGGACTAAGCTTAGAAGTTCTCAATTTTATAGGGACCAAAAACATATTTATAAATTAATTTTATGTAAATGGCATGTTAGAAATTTAGGTCTTAATAAAAATAGAATTTATAAAACATGTTCAATCATTATGAATCAATAGCGGAAGCAAACAAAACATTGAACATGATTATGATCGGATCTACGACATGTTTGATTTATCAAGGATATTGAGAATTAGGGTATTAGGAATACCTGGATAAAGCTTTCATGGATGGCAGCCCTCTCAACAACAACTATTAACAAGAAAAGGTGTGATGATCTAAAACATACATCATAGGGTTAGCGGCGGCTGATTTGGTTCTTCCTCAACCGGTACCTTTACGCCTCAAGTTCTCTTCAGATGGGAGAAGAGAGTTTTGCCGTGTATAGTGTATTGGGGACCATAGCCTCTTTTATATTGGATGACCATTAGGGTTTCCCATTATTCGGTTAATGGGTCATCCTGACATCCTCTCATTGAGTTCATATCCATTAATTAAATATTAAATTAATTATCCAATTAGAAATCTAATAACCCTATTACTTAATTTGATCACTAATCAATTAAGGCTCACAATTGATAAATAGCTAATATAACTATTATTATGATATTTGCTCACATAATGATATTAGAATATAGTTAAATAATAAAATATTGAGTCATATGACTATTTTTCATTGAATTTTTGGTAAATCACTCATAATTTTTTTATAGGGAAAATCACCTTAATTTTTAGGCTTAAATGCTCATTTGGTCCATTAACTTGATTTCAAGTATCAGTTTGGTTCCATAAGTAATAAAAGGTTCGTTTAGGTCCCTTAACTTTATTTCAAGTATCGGTTTGGTCCCTTCTGTTGATTTAATGCAAAAAAACGTTAAATTTTGGTCCCCTAACTTATTTAATTAGTATTAGTTTGGTCTCTTAGCTTATTTAATTAGTATTAGTTTGGTCCCTAAACTTAACGTTTTTTTGAATTAAATTAACAGAAAGGACCAAACTGATACATTAAATAAAGTTAAGGGACCTAAACGGACCTTTTATTACTTATGGGACCAAACCGATACTTGAAATTAAGTTAAGGGAGCAATTGAGCATTTAAACCTAAAAGTTATGAGTCATTTTCCCAAAAAAAATAAAAAATTATGAGTGATTTACCAAAAATTCAGTGAAAAATAGTCATATAACTCAATTGGCAATTTGCAAGTAAACTAAAAAATCAGTTCATAGATACCACACTTGTAAATTCATTCATATGACTAATTTTTATTGAATGTTGGGTAAATTACGTATCCATAATTTTCCAAATGCAACATATATCTGCATTGTGAATTATTTGTTCCACTTTCTTTTTAGTATTTCTTTTTCTACACGACATGCATTGTGGATTGTAACATTACATATTACATAGAAAATAGTCGATCTCCGTTTATACTTTGTGCAATAATACAACACCAAGAAGATTCTGAGTAAGGCTAAGTTACTAGCTCCAATTTTTCATGCGAAAGATTAAGGAATTTCATATTTTTGTCCGTCCTAATTGTCAAAGAAAATAATAATCAATGGATTTGGAAAATGGTAGTAAAAGCATATGAGCCGCAACGCAAATCTTTTGATTTTCCTTTCAAGAAAGAATGCACATGATATATATATATATATATATATATATATATCATTGTCATAAATGGATGTTTCAGCAGATCTTATGCATCAGCAGCCATGTAACAAATTTCCAATGGGGCTTGGAATGGAGAACATCAACACCGTCACTATGCATTGACACAAATACAAATAATTTTTTGAAAATTGTTGTTCTGACTTCAAGAACCTCATAATAACACATAGAAAATCCGTAATTGACCCCAGCGGTAGTTAACTACTGTTTGCCAAACCGGCAGCAGTTAACTACCGCTGGCCTCAGCGGTAGTTAACTGTCGTTGCAATGTTTATGATATGAACGCAGAAACTCAAGTTTCTGGTTACAATGTTACACACAAAACACTTCAAGTTTCAATCCAAAATCACTCAAACCTCATTTGCTCGAAAATCATCCTAATTTCTTCAAGTAAATCACAAGTAAGTCATCTTAATTCTATTTACATGCAATGTAGGTTGTTTATGACTTTATTTTACTTCATTTTAAGCAAAATGTTAATGTTTAGGTTAGGTTAGAAAATTGCAAATTATGATAGAATTTGATGTTGTTTAGGATTGTTTATGCTGGCATTGTTGCTTAGAGTAGGTCTAGGTACAATGTAGTTGTTTAGATGTTCAAATAACACTAATTGTGCTACTAATTTAGAATGCACATAAAGTGTTTGATGAAATGTCTAAGTGAGATAATATTGCCTTTTTTGTGTAATTTTTTTGCAAATATGTTAAATTTTATAATGTATATATGTTATAATGATTATAAGCTTGGATTTTTACATTTTTTTGGCAAGTTTGAAGAATGACATAATGTGGTATGTTACATAAATGCCTAAGTTGAATGATTGTAAGCTTGGATTTTTCTGAATACCTAAGTTTAATTTGTAATATGTTACATGTTACTTGCTTGAATTTTTATGATACACTCAATGTCTTAGGTTGTGTTACCGTAAAAGTATATAGTTTTTAGGAAATGCCTAAATACATTGTCCACATATTTATGTTATTTTTAATTTGTTTTTGTACAGATATGGCTGGGGAGGAGGATGCGCGGGAGCGACGTATTAGGGAGGGTAGGGTGCGCAAAGGTAAACCTGTTATGACAAATAGCCATCGAAAGGAGCTTGAGGTTGAAAACCCATATGTTCCAAAGCCTCGGAGACGTAGGGACGTAGGGTTCACAGTCACAGATGGATTACTCCTCCCATGTAGCTGATCTGACATAGGCGCACGAGTATGTCGGGTATGCAGGAGGATTTGAGGGATATGATCGGATGGAGGAGGAGGTTATGTTTTATCAGTCGCAGGAGGAGGCAGAGGATGAGGAGGTGGCAAATGATGATGAGGTGCCAGAGGATGTTGTGGCAGATTATCTTGAGGCAGATAATATTGTGCCTGAGCGTGAGCCTGAGCCCGATACTCGACGACGTCGTCGTGTTCCGTTGGTACCACTCTACCCTATTGTAGGGCCTCCCTTTCCTGAAGGTCCTGAGACAACGGTATTGTTGTCCGACTACGCGAGGCACGTGGCGACCCCTCTTTGGGTGAACCATCATAATGTTAGTGTTTAAATTCTTTAAAATTCTTTAAATGCTTTAACGTGATTATAATTTGTAACGTAAGTGTTTAAATTTTTTAAAGAATGTAGCGTAAGTGTTTGAATTATTTAAATGGCGCTTACATAAGTGTTTAAATTTTTTTAAAGAATGTAGCGTTAGTGTTTAAATTATTTAAATGACGCTTGCGTAAGTGTTTAAATTTTTTATAAAATGTAGCGTCAGTGTTTAAATTCTTAAAAGAATGTAGCGTAAGTGTTTAAATTCTTTAAAATTTGTAGTGACAATGTCTTAATTCATTTGATTTTCAGATGTGGAATGATGTGGAGTATAAGTGGATAAATGCAGGGAGAAAGGTGAGAGAGCTTGTTAAGCCGGAGAAGGGGTTGAGGTGGTTTTGGGATCCTGTGGAGACGTCTGGCCTTCATGGTTTGATATACACTGGATATTCTAGTGTGACCTATGCCATGATACGTGCTCTCTGCGAGAGGTGGCACACGGAGACCAGTAGTTTTCATCTACCTGTGGGGGAGATGACGATCACTTTGGACGATGTGTATAATCTCCTCCACCTTCCTATTCAGGGCCGCATGCTGGACCATGACGCGGTAGTGGATCGGGATCATGGGATTGATTTGATGACCAGGTTGTTGGGCATGTCAGATGTTGCTGATAGTGCTGAGGCAAAGACTGAGTATTGTGCTCATATTGGTTTTCCCACACTGAAGTGGCTTTATGAAGCCCCCCTGACAGAGGCTAGACGGCTGGAGGACCCACAGTCGAGGGAGGAGATGTTGGAGAGAGATAGGAGGAGGCAGTGGTGTGTGAGGAGTTTTCTTCTTTATCTCGTTGGTAGTGCGTTGTTCACTATTAAAACGAACAGACACATCGACTTGATATATCTCTATTGTATGGCGGACTTGCAGGCGATTGGGAAGTGGTCATGAGGAGGGATGACCTTAGTTTACCTATATGATTATCTTGATGATTCTGTCCGTCTGAATAACATAAAGATGACTGATTGTGTGACCTTTCTTATGGTAATAATTTAATATTTATCTTCATTTATTTTATAATTTTTATCATTATGTTAGATTATTTTTTTCCTAAGTTCGATTACATTTATTTAGGATTTTATTTAAATGTTTTTGTGAAGTTTTTATAATGTATTATATTTATTTTATATATAACTCGAATATTTTTTCTTTTGTGTATTATTTATTTGTTGCAGGGATGGATTTTGGAGCATTTGTCAGGTCCGTACCCAAGGAAGCCTAACGCGAAGTGGAAGCCGGAGAGACCAAATGCAGGGAGATGGCTTACTAGCATAGGGCATAAAGTTGTGCACCATTACCGCCTACTCCTGGATCGCTTGGAGGTGGATGATGTGAGGTGGCATACACATGAAGATCACAAAGTGGTGCACCCTTTTCAGCTTATTGTCACTTACTCGGGATGGCTGATGTGCAGGAAGGAGAGGGTGTACCGTCATTTACCTGAGCGGGTTAAGAGACAGTTTGCCTTTGTATAAGACATTCTCAGACATCTGTCAAATGTCGTTGAGATGCCTCAGGAGTTGCTGGCTACTGTGTTGATAGACCCCGCTGCGTGGTTCTACCCTGATTAGGTACATAGGTGTCAGAGAGCATGGCATCATGAGCCTGGCTACATGGCTTGGTATGCCAAAGTCTCTCACCCTCGTATTCTCCCACCTGATGAATGATCTCCTCCTAGGCCGGCGAACGTGGAGAAGATTATAGAGGAGGAGCATGCCAGAGAAATGTCTGACACACTGACGATCATCAGGGATGTGGTGCAGATAGCTGATAATATTGTGGCCAGGAGCGACGAGATGACTAAAGATGAGATTTTTTAGGAGGTGATTCAGATTGGCAGTACTGGTCACCCTGCCCTTATGTATCAGATTGCCAGGCAACGCAGGGGGCAGAGGCTTCAGATCCGGATTGTACATTTTGACTATGATGATGGTGATGTATTATTATGACATGTTTCGTACCTTGTAGAATTATCGTATTTCTATGACATTTACGCACCTTTTAAATTATTTCTTGCGTTTTATTTTTATGAAATTAATATTATTATTACTTTTTATATGTTTTAGAATTGATGAATTTGAAATTTGATGAAAATTGGAAGGAAAAAAAATGTGGTCAAAATAGTATGTATAAAAGGGAAGGAGAAGGAGAAAGCATAGCTGCTGGAAAAATGTGAACCAAGAACGCAACAACAGTTAACTGCCGCTGGATGTAGTGGCAGTTAACTACCGTTGGACTCAACGGCAGTTAATTATTGTCGGACAGGAGAACGGTAGTTAACTACCGTTGAGGGCAAATTGGTATTTTACTTGTGTTATTAGGACATTTCTAATGTCAGAAAAGCAATTTTCTAATTTCTTTTACACACTCACATGAGTAGAAAAATAAATAAAAAGAATTTATTCACATTATTTAATTATTTTTAAATTTTTTTATTTGTGTTTGACATCTTTTGGATATTTTTCAAGAGTTTTAGTTGATATTGATTTATCTGCTAACATTAGACATAAGTTGTGGGATGAAAGAAAATGTTATGCTTTTCTTGTTAACGTTGTTTATGAAAATGAGTCTTGTTAACGAGTGTCCCCGGAACACTCTTCAAGCATTTTAAATTAAGTAATTATCCCCTATGAAGCCTTGATACCTGACACGATACATATACGATACGAAAAAAAATTCAAAACTCCTAACATGATACGGCCGATACGTTATTAAAAAAAATAAAATTTAAAATTAATAGTTTAAATACGCAATGTATAAACATAACTAAAAATGATAATAAACATACACATTAATGAAAATGATCAAAACAAGTGACAATTACATATTTTTTTCTGCACAAATTTGAATATAATTAAACATCATTAGTACTTTGTACCAAAAAAAAAAAAAATCATTAGTAGTATAATAAAAGAACACCATTGTCTAATGTTGACTAATTAATAACTAACACTAATTGAGATTGAAACAAACGATTTAAAAACAAACAATATTTTTCCAATTAGAGAGAAGAACAGAAGAAGAGAAGAAGATATTAAAAGGAGAAGAACAGAAGAAACATAATATTAGAGAAAAGAGAAATATAGTATAACTCACTGGAGGTGTTGATGGAGGCAACCGATGATGTTGATGTTGAGATTGAATTAATCGATGGTAATGGTTAGAAGATGGAATAACTATCGCTCAGTGGTGACGAGAAACCAATTTTTTTTTTTGGGTTAGAAGAAACAATATGTTTTTGATAGTGTTGTCGATTCTTATTTTGTACTCTTTTATTTTTTAAGGGAAATATGTAAGATAGAAGTATCGGTGTCGGAGTATAAGTTGGGATATTATTATGAGGGTGTTATATAAATCTTTATACTAAGCTAAGCGCTCCTTTGATTGATTGATTGCAAAAAAAATTTCTCTCCTCATATGGCTGCTAACAAACACTAAATTAATGATATGAATGTGAGTTACTATTTCTATCTCCTTTTTTTATTAGGGTTTCTATTTCCATATACTTGTGCACGCGATCCTTGTACATAATCGATGAAAGTATTGACTATGATTGGTAAGCCAGCTAGCTGGATAAAGAGTATTTGCTTTTGCATTCAACTATCTCCATTTGCATTACTTAATTGATTCAACAATTGAATTGAACCACCTTATTTCTATATATACCGATTAAATACCAGCAAACCAAATGAGTTGCCACCATATGTCAAAGGCTCTACTTGGTTATTTCCTTTGATTTTTAATTTGCATGTTTTCAGGAACCAATGGGTTCCTCCTCCATCATCTTTTATTCCTTCATCTTTTATTCCTTAAAGTTAACCCGAACGCAAAACGTTGCCCTATATTTAACCTAACTTCAATGATTAATTTTACTGTATTACCCATATTTAATTAACTCTATTTAATTTAATCAAAATGTTATTTTCAAATACTTCTGAAATCTCTTATCTCTTATTTCTTAAAGTTAACCCGAACGCAAAATGTTGTCCTAGATTTAACCTAACTTCAATGATTAATTTTACTGTATTACCCCTATTTAATTTAATCAAAATGTTATTTTCAAATACTTCTGAAATCTCTTATCTCTTATTCCTTAAAGTTAACCCGAACGCAAAATGTTGCCCTAGATTTAACCTAACTTCAATGATTAATTTTAC
>Ga0315914_1010068_pt1 | contig 11878 bp, 7 predicted proteins | sample MpolenodulesMG_FD_203920 | JGI IMG/M metagenome (GOLD analysis project Ga0315914, IMG submission 203920) | Medicago polymorpha root nodule microbial communities from Los Angeles, California, United States - elongated nodules | ecosystem: Host-associated > Plants > Roots > Nodule | place: USA... | reverse complement strand
TCAATGAACCTAAAAATAAATCTTTTCTTATATTTGAGACCGGAGGGAGTACACCACTACATATGCAATATGCTCACTCAATTAGTATTAGTGTCGACACCACCACTAAGAAAAAGTTAGTGTAGACAACTTTATTATTAATTCTTTTTTACGGGAGACCACACAATCAAGTTATTCAGAAAATGCTAATAGAAAGAAAAAAAAAGTTAGTGGGAGCACCTACCCCAATTTAATACTCAATCCATCCATTGTCTGCCATTTGCCAAGGGCATGTGACAAAATATCACACTCATATCGTTTATTTATATTTTTCACATCTACATCAGGCCACATATATATTTACTAGTTTAGTTGAACCGTTGTTTTCCATTTATGTTTTAAGAGACAACTGGCATTTTAAATAAATATTTATACGTAGCATGAAATATACAAAATAATTGTTTTATAATATAACCAGTAAAATATCCATCATTCACACGAGTCTGCTTATTTTTGTTTTATATCTTAAAAATAGTACGGATCTACTAAATGATAAAAGCGGTTATTAAAATAAAAAATGCTAAAGAGCACGACAACAACCTGTTGTGGAATCCACACGACAATGTATTCTACGCGCGTGCAATTGAAGACTTTTTCATTTATTTCAATTAAAATTTATTTAAGCAATGAGGTTATGCCATATAACATATCATGCGGGTCGTGCGGTGAATATTGTCATGCACAATAGCACTTCTCTATTAAAATGCATGTGCATTCACATGAATTTGCTCATTATCAAGATATAAAATAAGAATATACACGAGTTTGTTGATTATCTATCTATTATTATAAATTGGAAGACAGTCATGCAAACTCTAATATCCAATTTCGCCCAACAACACTGAAAGAGGTACAACTGTTAATAGGAAGGATAACAATCATGTGTCGTTTTCTATCAGACCTGGTAGATAAGACATTTCATTTTTTCACCACATTGAGAAAATGCGAGGAATTTCATTGGACCAACGAATGTGAGGAAGCTTTTCAAAATCTGAAGGTATTCCTAGCCTCCCCGTCAATCTTGACTCGACCAAAGTTAGGGAACCCTCTCTTCCTATATCTCTTGGTGAGCGATAACACCTTTAGCTCGGTACTGGTTGAAGACGGCAAAGCAGGGCTGGCCCAACATGTCAAGAGGCCTAAAACAAATTTCATAATGAGGCCGTTTGAAATTAAAAAATAAATAATAACACAATGCTTATTAAAAATATAATAAATCAAGTTTTGTTGAATCAAAGATTTGAACTTAAGACCAAAAGGATTTGAGGTCTTAAAATTGACCAACTAAATTAGATAAATATTTAGAGGTAAATTTGACTTTTTTTTTTAAAAAAAATAACCAAAAGTCTTGAGGCATAAAGCTCTTACTTAAGTGGTTTGACCCTTAAACTAGCTCTGCGTCAAAGGTGATGAAATGCCAACCTATTTTGGATGCAAGATACTCAAGGATGTACATGCAAGGTACCCGAATGTCAAACGTATGTCCCTGGAAATTGTAGTCATCGCCGGCATGCATCAAACCAGGGTCGTTCCTTGCCATGCGCAAGGAGCTCTATGGAGTTGAGCCTCCAATTTATGGAGGCCTCAATTATTTATAGGGGTATGAGTATAATTGTTGCAATGTAGGATAATATTTTCTTTTGTTATGTAAGTCTAAATCAAACACTTATTATTTGACAAAAGTTAAGAGTAAATGGACAAGTTACACCAAACCCACACATCTATCAACAACAAAAATTCAACAAAAACAAATTAAAATCAAAATAATGCTTATTGTTAATTTACAATTATTTAAATTATCATTAATTATTTTTATTATGGGTCATTTTTAATATTAGAGTCGAGCCTCCAATTTTATTGGAACGACACAGCATCAAACACATGCTAAAATCTTGAAGTAAGTAACTTCTTCATTCCCGTTCTATATGTGGGGAGTTGACATACTGAGTCCTTTCCTCTTAGCTCCTGGACAACTAAAGTTCTTAATCGTTGGGGCATACTACTTCAATAAATGGATAGAAGCAGAAGTAGTAGTACACATAACGACCAAATGAATCAGAAATTCTTTGGAAAAATGTTGTATGCCGATTTGGATTACCGAAGATCATATTATCCTACTAAGGCACTCATTTTGAAAGCTTGGTTGTCTTGGATTTCTAAAAGAACTTATTAGGAATTAAAAACAAATTCATCTATGTCGTCTGTCCTCAAGCAATTGGGGCGATCGGGATAAGCCAATAAGGCCGTGCTGGCTGGTATAAAGAAAATAAAATATCAATTTTATTTTATAAATTTTTAGAAGAGCACAGACATCCCTAGCACAGACATCTTGTGCATCCTTTCAAAAAACAGATATCTCGTGCATGTCAACACGTGTATATATGGGTTTTCTTTTATAATCTTTCATCTCGACTTATTTATAAGCAAAATATAATTTTTTAAGTTTATTGAATAATTAATATATTCAGTTATATTTTAAAAAAAATATAAAACAATTGACATTTTATTTAAAATTCTTTTTCTAAACACTTGTATAAATGATGCATTATATATATTTTTTTAAACAATGAAAAATTGTGTACTCGATATTGAAAATATGTATTTGATTTCAATCATGGATCAAGTTCCTCTTCTGTATTTTTTTTATATACGTTAATCATTACATCTTAAATATAATAGAAAAAAAAAACATGCCACGTTAAGGTAAATAGTTAAGAGAATATTTTATATAAACATCAAACGATGATATTTGTATATTATATTTCTCACCTCTCTCTTTCTCTCACAATCTCAGGCTATCACGTCTTTCTTTTTCAGAAAGACTTAAATCTAGTCATATTAGTAGATACGTGTAATTTGTCGTTTTCTGTTATTAATATGGATGTTGTGAGTTTGTTCATAAATTCATCTTTTTTGTTTTGAACAACTTTAAATTTGTATTGTATTGTTGTACTCTATCAATTTGAATGAATATATATCGTTTATTTTGTCAATAAAAAAATTTCAAGGTCTGATTATATCTTAAACTTTCTTTTTTTATCACCAATTACATCTATCACATCACTCATCTATTACATTAAAAGAAATGATATTTGTACAATCATTTTGTAACAACTTTTTAACATCTCTCTCATACTCACATTTTGTTTTTATTCTAGCTCTTTTTTTTTCTCCTCTCAATTGCTTTTGACAAAGAAATAAAAAAGAAGTTGTCACAGAAGTTGTCTCAAATGGTTGATCAAATATCACTAATCTTGCATTAATTATCAATTACCTCACCTCATGTTTTTCTTTATCTTGAGATGTATACATTTAATCAGATAACTCATTTGAAGTGTACACCAATCGTTTTTCTATAAATAGCTTATGTACTTTCTTCTACTATCACACCTGCTGAAAACACAACAATCTTTCTTAGTTTTGAGTATAACAACAAATTAGAAAACAATAATGAAGAATGGAAAAGTTGCAGTGGTAAAGCCTCAAAGTGAAGCGAGACTTGCCATTTTAGAACTCGCACACATTATGAGTGTTCCTACGTCCCTTATTGCTGTTCTCAAAATGAAAGTACCTGAAGCTATATGGCAAGGTGGAAAGAACACTCCACTCTCCGCCCCTCAAATTCTCTCCATAGTTCGTCCCAACGGCGGAGGAGACGCTGAAAATCTCCAGCGTATCCTCCGTTTGCTCACCACTTATACTATTTTTGTTGAGGACTTGAGCAGCAATGGTGAAAGGAAGTACTCCCTCACCGATGTCGGTAAAGCTCTTGTTCCCGATGATGATGGTCTGACCTGTGCATCATTTTTCGTCCAGCACCATCAGGTTTAAACCAACTTATATACAAATAATTTTTCTATTTCTATGTTTCTTAAATATGAAATATATAACAAAATGAAATTAAAATATACGACTTTTTCAACAACAGAAAAAAATAATTAATGGGGATATTCGAACAAATATACAGTAATTATAATTATTGGGTTAAATACTAAGAGTACTTAATTTTGTGGAAATGAATATGGTATAAAACTCAACAGTACTCGAAGACATACTAAAAAGAAACACGAGTTTCACATAAAAACTTAAAAATAGTTAATTTATAAAGAAGACCTTCGAGTATAAGTTGATTTTGTAAAGATAAATTATGTTGTTATCAAAACATGATAGCTATGCTCATATATTATAACAAGTTCGTGCAAAACTTACAAGTTGATTTTGTATAAGCTCATACAGAACTTTGTCGACAAAGTACATCTGATAACCTCAAAAAAAAAATCAAACGTACAGGACCCGTACCTGCGAGCATGGCCGTTGGTGGGAGACGCGGTGGAGGATCCAACTGTGGAACCGTTCGAGAAGCTGCACGGAGAAGCAGCATATGCATATTGCACGAAGGGACCAGAAGAAATGAGTTTGTTTTATGCTTCCATGTCTGGGATGTCATTGCCCTACATGAGGGAAATGTTGGAGAATTACGATGGCTTCAAGGGTGTGGAGACTCTAGTTGATGTTGGTGGCAATTCTGGTGTGAGTCTCAACATGATTATGAACAAATATCCAAACATACTCAAAGGCATCAATTTTGATCTTCCCGATATGATCTCTTCTGCACCTCAATATCCAGGTAATTAGTCTATTTTTTGGGTCACTACCATTTTGGAACCTAATCAGTCTAATTTGAAAAAATTAAGTTAGATTGACAAATATTAGTGGACCGACCATGTTAGTTTTTTGGTTTGTCCACGGACTAATTTTATTAAATTTTAGAATACGCTGTATTATTTACGAACAAATTTATTCAACTCTTGTGGCTATGTATAGGTATAACACACGTCGGTGGTGATGCGCTTGAATCCGTTCCGGCTGGAGATGCTATCTTCATTAAGGTGTTTCTTTCGCTACTAATTAGTAGTACTTACTTATCTCCAAAATATTTTTCAACGTTAGCACCATAGTAAGATATGATTTCCTCCCATCTCAAAAATAAAGAGATATGATTTTCCCCTATCTACTACTTTTTTTTATAACAAACATTTTATTATTAGGAGTAAACTAAACATAGTTGCCAATAACTAAAGTTCAAACATACATCAGCCCATAATACGAAATGGTTGCTAAGATCCAATTGTTACTTACTTTTTTTTTTTTTTTTTGGGTAAATAGGATGCAGATGATAAACCCACTCCAACAGCTTAGATAAATTAAATTAAAATAAATTAATTAAAAAAGACCAGTGACATAAATCGGACTCAATGAAAAGCAAAAAAATGACACTGAAAAGTTTTAAACCAACCAAAAAGCGTAATAAAACCAACCCAAAGGGGATAAATCAAAATAATCAGACAAAGTAAAAAGTTGTCTGTCATAGAAACGAAAATTTGAGATGAACGAATACCCACCACAAGCACAACCCAGCAAACCTGCAGCACGAACCAAAAATCAAACAAGGAAAAAAGGGTGGTATGTTAACTCATATTCCCACTCATATTCCCAAATCAAGCCAGAGACTAGAAGGAGTTGGGGCTCGAACTAGTTACAACAAACCAAACCATAATGACACAAAAGCAGCAACAACTAAGATCGAATTCACCGTTACAAACCAACAAATTAAAGATTCCAATGAAGAGCAACCCCAAATTAGAACAGTGTCGAACATCGTCATAGTGTATAATACCAACAAGTTGTGATCAACCCCAATCAAATAAAATTGTCCAATCTGAGGCCAATCCAAATCCAACTGGAAGCCAACCAAATCTAAAGTTACACGATTTAATCTCAACAAGGTGGAACCACCATGAATACATAAGCCACTTTAAGATCGAACCGCAATAAAAAAAACCACCACGAAAGCAAGTAAGTCTGAATCCACATCAAACAAGACCCATGACAAGCTTGCATGTTGTTGAGTCGTGGAAGACATTGAACCCATGGCCCAAAACCACGCGAACAACAACAACAGTTCTGCAACACACACAACGACGGCAACAAACAACCACCCAAACTCAAAATATATTCGGCTCAGTGCCACGAACCCATTTCGGAGCTATCAATCTCAGATCGAACCAAACCAAAGTACTGCATAATATACTACATATTTTTTAAGGTTGGACTATTATAACAATAACTAGGCATTTTACGTTTTTCTTTAGATGAGATTTAAATTAGGACACGTTGCCTATATCTATTCTATACTTCTACACTACTTATAAAAGGGATACATATGTTTTTTGGTGTAGCCTATTTTCAATACATTTAAACTAATCCTCAAACAATTTTATTCTTAGGTCAATTAATTATGATTCGTTTGTTATAAATATGTCTTTGTAAGCTTAACAATTTAATTACTTTTTAAAATTTAAATTTACATCATAATTTAAGGGGAAAAAACTAAATAGAAATTTCAGCCATTCTTTTTTAAATCAATTTTTCTTGAGTAGTATAGATAAAAAAAATTAAATGAAAAAATTTAAACTCCTTAAAAAAATGAAAAAAATAAATTAAAATCAATAAAATACAAAAAAAAAATGTGGATAGACAGCTTGTGGCGTGTTTCCGCTAGTTTCTTATAAAAAAAATACATATTTATCTAACTAGACCATCGACCCGTGCTAACGCACGGGTCATATCGAAGGTAATATTTGACGGTAATAGGTAACAAAATAGTTTAGATGAATGTCATGATTGCCATATAGTATTTCATAATATTAAGAAGCATAGACATTGGTACTGTACCATAACATAATATTTCCATGACATCGTCCTTGGTACCGTAACGTAACATAATAGGTTAAGTATAGCGAGACGGGTTAGCATTTATAAGTAAGAGATTAGGTTAAGTATAGCGAGACTGGTTAACGGTTATTCCTTTCCAAAAAAATAGCATATAATTAGGAACATAATTTTATTTTACTTTAGATAAACATTAAATGCAAAAGTGTGGAGGAAAACATTAGGTTAAAACCAGGTTAAGTATTGCGAGATGGATTAACATTTATAAGTAAGAGATAAGTGAAAAGAAAGATCATCATTCTCAACTCTTTTAATGGAATGAAATTGAGTTTACTGCCAAAAAAAACAAGATTTAAAAATAATTAATTAATTAATGTATATTTTACGGTACATCATATCATTTGATACTTGTAACCAAAAATTTCATTTGATACTTTAGATGTTTTTTTTAAGGAGATACTTTAGATATTAAAAACTCTTTAATTATAACATTTTAATTCTATCAATAATAATTAATAGTATAATTATTGTTTTGCAGTGGACAGTGTTAACATGGACCGATGAAGAATTCAAGAAGGCCTTGCAAAGTTGTTACAAGGCTCTTCCGGTGGCCGGAAAATTGATTCTTTGTGAACCAGTGTTACCGGAGCAGACCGATGAGAGTAAAAGAACAAGAGCATTGTTGGCGGCTGACATATGGATAATGACAATGTATAGAACTAAGGGAAAACACAGAACCGAAGAAGAATTCAGACAACTTGGCATTTCTGTTGGTTTTAAAAGTTTTCGTGCCTTCCATATTGATCCTTATTTGCCTGTACTTGAATTTCATAAATGAGCAGAAGAAGGCTTTGAAGTGTGTGAGGCTTTATGTGATGATGGAAAAAATAATAAGGAACTGTGAGCTAAGATGCTAATTAATTGGTTACTATTCCTTGACTGTGAATAAATTTTCACTTTTGTTTCCCTTATTTAACTTTTGCTTTAATAAATAAAATTCATCTTTCGCGTTAGGTTCCCCATTGCAACCAACGGGAGTTGGGTTTAGGTTGAGAAATGTTCGAATTTCAACCGAAAATGACCACTCAGTGAATCTTTTCTTGGTGGTCGTTGTGGCCATCAATGTAGTTGAGACATTACACTTGTATAGAGATTTCAAATGGGAAAATATTTGAGGCGGAGTGATGGATTTGAGCTTCATATTTGTAGATGGATTGAGCATCCGAGTTCAGTTCAGAACAATAATCATTAGCAAAGTTACTAAAATTATTAGCAAAGTTACTAAGATGTATTAAAATTTAATTAAAAATATGATTTTGAAGCAATTGCAATGTTGCTAAAATTATTTCTCGAGTCAGTGTAGCCCTCCAAATTGACTATAAATTGTCAGTTTGTTCAAGTTTAACAAACAATTAACATCTCCGAAATGATCCCATCAAAATTTTGGAGAGTGTTAAAATTTGTTATTACCCGTAGCAAACCCATACTTGTTCCACTCTAGAATCAATCGCTTCATGAGATCGTGTGGTTTTTTATTTTATTTAAAAAACAATAAGGTGTTAATTTTAAATAAGTTGAATCTAGCATTGAAAATTAAGTATTCGTATTTCTCACCATAACAAAATATTCTCATCTTTTGTCAAAACAATAATATTCTCAACTTAATATATATATATATATATATATATATAATTAGTGAAATTTCTTATTTTACATTAAATGAATTTATTTATAAAAATAGGAATATTATTTAAAAAATTTGGGAAACTTTTTTATTAATTTTTTAACTTGTGCAATAATATATATTTAAAAATACAATTAGTGAATTTTTTTCCCAGTTTTAAATAAAGTTGAAATCTAACTTAAGTAATGTAAACTTGTATTTTGATATCAAATGGTTGTTGATAAGTTTAAGTTATAAAAGTTAAAAAAAAAACCATGAAATGGCGGAGGCATTTTTTTGTTTGGGAGGAGGAGTTAGTGGGGGAGTGTGTCGACTGCTTAACTACAGTTGTTTTGTAGGTGGGGATGGAGGATCCTTGGGTCTGGAAATTACATTCATCTCGTTGTTATAATATCAAAAGTCTTTATATTAACTTGATTACAATGGAAGACAACAGTAATTCAATCAATAATCAGATTTTGTGCTTAAAAGCGGGTTTGCTTAAAATTAATAGTTTTGTTTGACAGTTGGTTTTTAACCTTGTCCCGACTAAGGAGAACTTGGTGAGGCGGCATATTCTTGATCAAAATACTCGTCATTTCTCAGCAGGGTGTGGTCAGTTAGAAGACAAGGATCACTTATTCGTATTGTGATTTTTATGGCCGAATTTGGCCTCTGGTTTCAGGATGGCTAGGCTTCTCAACGACAATCCATGGGAAGTTATTGGATCATCTTGTGCATTTTGGTGGGCTAGGTGGCCATTTAAAATGTGTACGTCTGGCTCTTTGGATGTATGTGGTTTGGGTTATTTGAAAAGATCGTAATAGGCGTATTTTTCAACATAAGTATAAACATTTATGATACTTATGTGAAGAAGTTAAGTTTCAAACCTTTTGGTGGTTAAATTCAAAATACGCAACTTTTGATTTTTGACTATCGTCTTTGGCGGCTCAATCTGATTCCTTACTTAGTTGTTGTATCTTAGCCTGTTTTGCTCTTTTGTTGCTTTGAAATTTTTTGTAATGTAACTTTGTTCTCTTAATAAGTCCTTTTGGTACATCTTGCGTTGTGAGGACTTATTCTTGGTTTCTAATATATTTCATTTTAGTATTTTTAAAAAAAGGTAAAAAATATGCCCAATGAATACTTAACTATAGATAAAAATAAACATTAATTTGATATATTGAATAAGAAAAAGACATTGCCATAAAACGAAAAAAAACATTTTTTTTTTCTCTAATGACCCTCTAGTCCCGAGGAAAAGGGTCCATGTTGATTTGGAGTTTTATGAGGAGGTATAAGTAAAATTTTACCATGAATTATTTTAATGAGGATTCAAGTTTTATTGATCACTTGAAAATATGAGGGTTTTCAAATTTGTTATTGTTACACATAAAAATAATATAGTTGTTAGTTGAAAATGACCTATAGCCAAGTTAAGGCTAAGCCGATGCTCATATAGCTAAATGGGGGATTAGGCAAACTAGAGACAGCTGCATATGATTTAGTTGAATCTTTATTGTGTTTAAGGAGTCTCATAAGGGTCATGAGAATGTCATAATTAGTCAAAGACACATGGAGCTAATAATGTTTTCTTAAAGACTCATGTTCCTATTTTATAGCGCAAGATAACAGACACAACTCAAATCCAAATAGCATGATCACAATGAGTAAATTCAATGGATGGGATGTACCAGAAAATTTTACAAAACATGAGCAAGAAACCAAAATGTGGGGCGTCACACACACAATGGTCAAAAGCTTACACATTACGTGTGAGTTTAGCCAAATAACTACAGTAAGGGTTGGTCTTTATAGGCAACATTCGTGACTAATGTGATTGCATGTTGATGTCTCATTTCTTATAAATACATTGTGCATTTCGTTTTAGACACATTCAATCAATAAAATAATATATTTTACTTGCATTTTTATGTCATTTCTTTGTACTTTACATTTGCTCATACTTTCCTCGGCTTAGTTCTAAAAAATTCTAATTAATTTTCATACTTAACACTTTTTGAAGTAGTTAAAGAAGTAAAGAACCTACAACTGAGGGATATACTTTATTCATTGATGAAATCTCTTGAAGAAAAAAAAAAAAGAAACATTATTGAGAGCTATTAGCCAAATCCACAACTAACTTTCAAGTTCGGCAACAATGTTTCTTTTTTTTTTAGTCGCTCAACCTGGAAGGAAAAAAAATACAAAGAAAGTTAATACATTGAGTACATTGCATGGATATTTTTAATGTATTTTTCTAAGGAGGGTATTTTTAATGTATATTACACATTATATACATATATTTTTTTTATAAATATAGAAATATAGTTTAAAATATTTGGGAAAACTTTTTAATTAAGAAATTATTTACTTTTCCAATAATAAATTTTTTTAAGAAATCATTTTTAAAACAAAAAAAAAATTGATATAGTTATCTAAAACTTTTGAAAAGTTCAGAATAATTTTGAAAATAAAGTTAAGTAATAAAATTTGTCTTTTGATATCAAATGGTATTGAAAAGTTTAAATCATAATAGTAAACAAATCGTATCAGAAAGGTATATAAAAAACTACCTCAATGAATAGTTTAATAAAAGTAAAAAGAAACATTGTATTTGATTTAATAAATAAATTGAATAATCTCAACAAGGTTGGATCATTGAAAGGGTTAGACTCCCGCCAACCAGTATTCAAGTATATTTTTAAAAAAAACAATATTCCAGTTTGAGGTATCCATATTTAATACATGACACTCTTAGCGTAGAATTGCCTAAAATAGAAGGAATCTTTAGAAAACCAAAATAAATAAATAAATAAAATAATTAGATGAAATTGCCAACTCAATAAAAAAAAATACACATCTTATTAAGTCTTTTATAATTCTTTAACTGATTCTAGCAAAATGACCTTTGATAATTTGAGTTTGGTCATCCTGACTAAAATTTGTTTTGATGGCATATCAGACTGCTTGATACTCACTTAGGCTTAAATATTAAGTACTTAACATCAACTACTTGGTAAAACGTATGCTACGCGAGTAGTTACAGAATATATAATTTTGTCATATATGATAATAGGATTTGTTAAATATGTTTGGTCATACAACCTGTAAGTAAAAAATAAATAAGAAAATAGTTAATGTATTGGTTACATTGCATTGATACTTGTATATTTGATTTGAATTAAAACTAAAATTTAAAGAAAATTTAGAGTAAAAGTTTTTTTAATTTAAAAATTACACACGACGTTGTCAATTCAAACAAATTAGAAAAATATGAACTCAAAAACAAGTATTTACAATTATCGGAAAATATGCATGATTACTTTGAAATTGTTTTAAAAGAAAATTCACAAGAAGATAATTATGCATGATGATATGCATTTTTACTAAAAGTTATATCAAAATTAATAATAGAATTGATATTATTTCTAGAAGAGTATA
>Ga0315914_1010067_pt1 | contig 11882 bp, 2 predicted proteins | sample MpolenodulesMG_FD_203920 | JGI IMG/M metagenome (GOLD analysis project Ga0315914, IMG submission 203920) | Medicago polymorpha root nodule microbial communities from Los Angeles, California, United States - elongated nodules | ecosystem: Host-associated > Plants > Roots > Nodule | place: USA... | reverse complement strand
TCCCTGCCTACGTGGCGTCTGACATGTGAGAGGTTAACGGCCACGTCAGCCCGTTAACGCTCCGTTTGAACAGAAGGACTAACTTGATTGACATTTAACAAATTCAGGGACTAAGTTGATATTTCGCGTAATTGAGGGACTAAGTTGGCCGACACGTGAAAATTCAGGGACTAAGTTGATGGTTCACTCGTTTAAATATAAGTAAAATTAACTATATATATTTCCAAAAAAAACTATTTTAATTGAGTCAGTAACCATCGACAACAGGTGTTAACGAATTCGTTGACATCAAATCTTGATCGTCCATATCATTTGATCTAAAAGCCATAAATTATTCATTAAACAGCCCAGCCCATGTGATTATTGTGTCTATTCGCCCACATGATCTCCTTCTACATGTTGGGTTTTAGTTTGTCTCTATCATTGTAGCTACATCACTTATTTTCACCCTCTCCAATTAATATCAAGAAGAATGGTGAAAGCAAGTTGTTTAGGTCTTCAGGATAGAGAATTATAAGCAATTCAACTTTATTCAATTGGGGATTTAGGGAAATACTAGATGTCAAGGGATCTAGTATTTATTTTAATCAATTGGCAATTTAACTTGGGATAAATGGAATTGAGGCTTATCAATTTTCAAAACATGAATGAATGAGAAGGTTCGTGCACGAGAGACTTGGAGGTTTTAGCTTCTCGTCACAGATATAGATGAGAGGTTATTTTTTCTGAATTATTATCCAAATCCATATTTTTCTCAACAACAAACTATCAAATTTATTTTATAAAAATGTCAGATATGCCTGAGTAAAAGATTGTCAATTTACAGAAAAAATTTTCACCTGAATAAATGCCAGCCGTTAAGATGAAAAAAAGGACGGATATGATTTGGTGTCAACGAATTCGTTGAGATCAGGTGTCAACGGATCCTAACTCATTTTAATTATATATTTATTTAACTTAATTGAAACCATGTTTCTTCTGTGATCATAATGGGGGAGAAGACATAGAATTAGCTAGCATCAGACAATAATTTATTAAAAATACTTTTAAATTTGTTGGCTATTGAACTACCACACCAATATATAATTTGAGTTCTCATCTTAAATTTCATTTACAATTACATATATTGATATATAGTTGTTGAGTTGAAGACCATAAGGTACTTTGTATCGTGAAAGAATCTCTAACTCATGGTTGTTTTGTTGAGGTACGTGTGTCGTTACTTCCAGTCTTTGTGGGAGAGTGACGTTATACTTGTAAATTGCAATATCACTATTAATATTAATTGCTACTCTTATTGTTCCAAATTATAAGTCAATTTTTATAAAAAAAAAAAAAACATGGACATGGACGGAGTAATTCAAACAAATTAGAAAGAAAATAATATTTGAAATTTTGAAGTTACAACGAAGGTGTATTTGCATGACGTGGAGCTTGTGTTTTATGAGGCAGAAGAAAGATAAAAGAAATCAGACTAATTGAAATATTAGAGGCTAATGCTACCGTGTACAAGAAAGAGTTGAATTGAAAGTTCCGGCACAAAATTAAATATGTATCGCGAGAAATTTCTCCTCTATTTCAGAAAACACGTGCGTGTACACACCAAACAAAATGAACCCCATAAAAATAAAACTAAAACACGTACCTGTAAAGTCTTGTGCTACTTAATCAAGCCTTCTAGATTTTGAATTTTGATAATTTCAAAAGAATTGATGTTATTAAATAGAGTGTATTTTTATGTAAAAATTAGAATGATCAAATTTATTATAGTTTTTTTCAGAGGCGATTTTATTGCGGTTAGTATCAATTTCAAAGCACACAAACTTTTTACAATTTAATGAATTCATCTACATATATAAACTCTTTTTTTTTTTTAGGGCACATATATAAACTCATTGTAGGCTCATATAGTTCGTATAAAAATTAGTTGATGATTGGAGTATTCTTATTTTTATATAAACAAAAAAACCACATAAAGTTGATCTAAATATAGACTAAATGCGTTTAGTATTTTGCATATTAAAAAACTAGAGTATCCTTCTCAAGAGAAAAAGAAAAAATCTGTGTAGAAGTCCTATCTCAACTAACAAATGTCAAAATTGTAAGGTCGAACATTGTGATCCAGATTCGAACCCGAAATCTCACAATTGTATGTGAGTTTAATTTCAATGTTTTACGTTTATCTAAGAAAAATGAAGAAGAAAAAAACCTAGTGTAGAGCAGTCTATAATCTATATGTATAGTCCACGACCTATAATTAAACGAATGATCATGACGAATTTACCTTTTCTAATTATGACAGCACCACGTGTGGGATTCAAGTGTGGGTTGGCAAACAAATATGGTCTTGGCGGACTTAACATATTTCTTTTTAGTATAGCTCTTGATTCGCACACAGTAGTATTTGATAAATTGTTTATGTAAAGTTGACAGCAGTTAAAATATAGTTTTTTCTTAAGTTAGTTAAAACTCAAAATATAGTTAATTGTATGTTTAACTATATACGTGAAATTAAGGGTCATGTTAACGAGTGCATTCGGAGTACTCTTTAAGCATCTCAAATTTAGTAATTTTTTTTTTTAAAAGTTAACTATTACAAATTCCAATGCGTTCAATATATCACTTTTATTAAAAATTTATCATTTAAAGTGCTTAAAGAGTGCCCCGGAGGCACTCGTTAACATTTTCTTAAAAGTAAAAGTGAAACACTACAAATTATGCTTAAGTTAGAAGCAATTCTTGAGTTCGTTAAAACGCAAAGTCATACGATATAATAAAGTAAAATTAGTTCTTTAGTAAGTTTGATATTTGTCAGTTTTTGTCTACTTTAGGAATCAAGAAGAGATTTCTATGGTGTTCAAATATGGTTTTCTTCCATTTACTATAATCAAGAAATAACTTATTTTTGAAGCATTTGACATGAAGTGATTTGATTGATTTTTTATTTGTAAGTCTTGCTAACAAGATTTTTAAAAAAAAAACATTAGAGCTTTTTTTTATTTTTAAATAAAACAGACATGTAGTCAAACATATAAACTTTTAGTTTAACCTTTTTTGTTATGAACTTATGAAGCCTTTATTTTGAATGTGAACTTCATAAAACCTATTATCTGAGCATGCTGCATATTTTTGAATAGCTTTAGATGCTGGATATTCATCTGTTTAACATAGTTTTGGCGTACCTTTCTGTTTTAACTTTGTAGGAAAAGCTTTATTTTTGGAAGAGAAGTATTTGTTGTAGCCCACCGCTATGTTCCAATTATGATACAGAGAGGGTTTGATGGTATAATTATAAACATGCATCTTCTCTAGAATTGGAACTCCACGTGAATGAAAGCTATCTCACATTGCAATCCTTGTAGGCCATCCTCAGATCCTTGAATATGGTTGAGATAAATATGCATGCATGAAGGGAAAGGATATTATTATTGAAAATGGTTGTTATAAATATGTATGAAGAATACACTAATAAGCAAAGGCTTTGTGACTAATGTCAAAACCAAAAGTATCAATTGTTGAGATAAATATGAATGACGACTATTATTCATTTGATACACTCGACTAATAGCGGATACCTCTCATTCAACTTAATTCTTTTTTCTCGTCTCATAAAGTTTTATCAATGAAGAAATACTATAAGATACACTCGACTTATTGTACTTTAGTGATCACTATTGAAACAGCTGCACAGTTAATTTTAATTCCTATTCTTTCCGTTAAAATTGGAGTGAAGGATCTTCACTTTAAAATCATTTTTTTTTATTAGACATTGTTTGGTGTTTTGATTTGATATACATTTTTGACATAACATGAAAGTAAAAAAATCCTCTTATTTTTGTGTTCTTTTTTCATGTTTGTAGTATGCTCTCAAAACCTTACATCAAATTTAAATGAATTTAAGATATAAAGTATAAAATATTTTTATTTTATTTTGATTAAAACAAAAAATTTCCCGCGTGGTTACACTAGTATATTTAATTGTGAAGAAGGTTATGTTTAACTAGATACGTAAAAGTGAAACACTTCAAATATACTTGAGCTAGAATCAATTCTAAAATTAGTAAAAGTCTATGAAGTGTCAACATAATGGTAAGAATTTGACTTCATAGTTTTGAAGGGCAAAAATCAATTTCTCTCCTAGAATATTGTAAAATCATCACTAATGTTACTTTTATTGTTAATAAATCTGAAATCAAAATCAACCATGTTCAAGAATATTTAAGGGTTAATATGTCTTTACCCCTGTAATTTATGCGAGTTCCGGTTTACCCCCTGTAATAAAAAAAATTTAGATTCCAACCTTGTAATTTCAAGATTCTTTCGAAATAGACCCTATAATTTGAAGATTCTTTCGTTTTAGACCCTAAGGCCATCTTACTGTGCAAACATGATGATGTGGCACGCTGACTGTATAATTAATTTTGTTTTTAATTTTCTTTATTTTCATTTATATTAATTTAAAAATAAAAAAATTGAAAATTAATTTTAAAAATAGAAAAAAAAATCAGATTATTTTTTTCAAAATTGAAAAAAACAAAAAAAAATTGAAATTTTAAAAATTCGAAAAATCAGAAAAAAATTCAGATTTTTTTCAAAAATTGAAAATTTTATTACAGAATTTTATAAAATCTTTTTCGAAATTAAAATATAAGAAAAAAATAATTATTTTTTACCAAAATGAAAAATTCTGGAACTTAATGTATTTCAAAATTTTCGAAAATAATTAGCAAATATAATTCGAAAAAGTTCAGATTTTTCTTTCGAAATTAAAAAGTTTGATTTTCATTTTTATACAAAAAATAAAAATTTTGGAAAATATTTTTCGTAAAATCAAAATTCCTGATTTTTTTTCTTATTTTTACAATTTTTATATGTTCCTGAACTTTTTTTTAATTTCAAATTTTTTTTTTTAAAAATTAAATTCCAGAATTTTTATTCTTTTTCGAAAATATATTGTTTTTTTACGATTTTTTTTATTTCAAAAAATTAATTTTCAGATTTTTTCAATTAATATAACTTCATTTTTTATTTTAAAAAAATAGGCAATTTGCCTTGTGTGCCCTAAAAAAAATTTAATTATATACAATGTGCCACATAAACAGATATGCACAGTCAGCGAGCCACTCAGCATGTCACGTCAGCATTTTGTCCAGTCATATGACCTCGAGGTTTAAAACGAATGAATCTTAAATTATAGGGTTGGAATCTAAACTTTTTTTTTTACAGGGGATAAATCAGAACTTGCCCAAATTACAGGGGGTAAAGATATATTAACCCAATATTTAATATGGAGATGCTATTGATAGTGAAGGATATTATCTTGAGCCTATTGCGAACAAATTGTGACCGTTAACTTACAAGGATGGTTGGAATTAAATGATGAGCTGCTACATTAATTATATGTTTGTCGTGAACTTCTCGTGAATTCTTTTCCGCGTCAATTAGCATTTCTCTTAAACATATTAAATCGATTGTACATCTTCAGATTTTTTTTGAAAAAAAAGGTAAACTAATCAATTAAAATTAATGTCAAAGAGAATTGAATATAAGACTTTAAAAGAAGTACACTTTAAGATCTTAATTCAATATCATCAAACCAACTCATATAAGTTATATACACGAGTTAATTTCGACTGATGCGTATGTTGAACTAAACATAAACTAACTTAGATGGCAAAATTTAAGTGTTAAAAAAAACTATAGTAATTAATCAAATGATTTATTAAGTCATATATACTACATACACGTATAAAGCAAAGTGCATTCTTGAATTGAATATGTCTTCTTCTGTTCTTAGTTTTAAGGCATTGAATGTGTCTTTTTGACATTAAAAATATATGAAGAATTAGATTAGTATTATTTTGATGAAGGTGCTATATAAGAAAAGATTGTAAGAGGAGAAAACTTAGAAACAGTATCCCATGTACTGTTCATCCTGTTGCCCACTAATAAAAGGACAAGTGGATTAAAAATCCAGGTCATAATTTCAATTAGTTAGGTTAGTTTCTTCTTGCTCTGTTAACTAACGTCAAATCAATAAAATATTCTTAACTTTCAAGATCAATCTCAGATTTTATACAAGATTCTACATCAATTTTTTTGTTTGATGATCAGTAAAATTGCAGCCCTATATTCCTTAATTTTCAACATCATTCTTAGATTTCATTCTTCAATTTTCATAGTTCTTATGCAGAGAGGGCATCATCCATTTTGTTTTCTGTAGCCAAATCAACTACCAATTTACAAAAAACAAATGAATTTTTCCACTGCAATCTTGGATTTGCTTTTAGGGAAACCCAATCTCTTTTTCAACACTAGAAGACACGGTCACAGAAACAAGGAAATTAATCTCAAGTTGCAATACACATTGATAACAAAAAAAAATAGGGTTGATTAATTGGACGGGTCTGAACCAAAAAGGTAAGAATATCATTCTAGTCCTTGTTGTTTGATGAGCATGAAGTTTCTCCACTGAAACGTGGAGAAGAAAATTTAAGCGGGTGCCGTTGGAGGTGTTAACCAACACAGGGTTAAAACGCAGTTAATATAATTATAAAAGGCTTATGTGTGACGTGGATTTTTCAATTTATTTGTCATGTTATTAGTGGGCAACATGATCAACAGTACATAGGGTACTGTTTCTATGTTTTCTCCATTGCAAGAAGGGTCAATCTAAGATATTTGTTGTGCAGGGTGTGCTTTTTCACTAGTCTTATTTAAGATCCTCACTTTTAACTTTTAATGTTAAAAAAACGAAATTTAATGATATAAAGTTATTGATACTTGATTAATTGGTCATATTTAAGAATTTTGTGTGAGATATGGGTTAAAGTGATTGAGTGTTTATTAAATACTTCTATTAAAAAAATCATAAATAAGTGGTATGTATAACGTGGGATCCATTTAAAAACCCAAAAATAGGTGTCTCCAGTATGGATGCTTTCATCGCTTTCATTGGACAACTGGAATAGCTATATTAAAGTGAACCTTCTCTCAACTCAACACTTGAACCACCACACCACCTTCTCTTCCTTCTATGTTATGACACACATTATGCATCCTAGGAAACAATAAAAATATTCTGTCTTTAAAATAAATTTTGTTGACAAAAGGCACAAGGTATAGAAATTAAATCTGGTTTTTGTTGTTTATAGTAAGTGGTTTTGTATGATATTTTTTGAGTATATGTATATTTTATTGAGGAAGCAAGCACGTGTACTCTGTGAAGTAAAAGTGAGTAAGTGATGAACGAATTTGGTGCATAGTAGTGGACTTGCCATATGCTGAAGTTTGAGTTGATTCATAGAACGGTTACTACTGAATCTTAATATTTTTGTTGCAGAAAACAGCACAAAATCTATCTATGGCATGCCTTGCGCGTGTCATGCAGAATCAAACTTTTAGCTAATAACTATGCCACGTATTTTTTTATGCAGTTTTCCAATGCTATTGCTACCTATTCATCACATTGCCATACTTACTTTCTATTTTCAAGTGGGTGTGCACTTCAAATTGCATGCAGTACCATGAATATATTTATTGTATCATGTTAATTAATTAAGAGTTTGATATACATATCAGATATTTTTGTCTTTTTCTTTTCATATGTCTTTGCTAGCTGTATATATTACTTAAATAGTACTGTGTGTATAAATATCTTTGATGACTGCATAAAAAAAAGGTGTTCTGCGTAAAAAAGAAAATTTAATGAATTGGTGTTGAGAATTGAGATTGATATGTAGCTTGCCACTTGCAAACGTCCGCAAATAGCTGGTTTCCCATGCAGCGCCTCCAGAAACAGAGTAGGAGGTTTATTATACGTACTTGCCAGCCATAAATTCAAATTACGATGATTGTTCTTAATATATGATATACTACTATACTATATATGGGATCAATTATTATATTATATATATTATTGGATATAAGTCGAGAATCTATGAAGTTCGTATACTCTAAAACTTTAAGGGGCGAATATCGGGTATATATTTATTATCCATATTCATAAAGCATATGAACTTTATTGTATTTTATCAAAACTACTTTGTCAATTAGGTATGAGATATTTCATAGATAATCACGGATAGGTATTCTAGAAATACGATCGCATATACATAATTTAGAGTTAAAGGTGAAGCTATATGTATTTCTGATATTATTTGTTTATATTTCACCCTCAAGTATGTCACATCATCTTCAGAAGTATTGTCCACTTTGAATGTAAGCACTTCACGATTTTGTTATTCATAAAATGTGTCACATTTGATTGAAGAGTGTGAGTGTTATATATAAAGGATCCTTGTCGTCAATGTTCCGTACCACACTCAAGCCCCAAAATATCAAAAGCATGGTCGTATTTGAGAAAAAGCGAAGAGGGCAATTGTCTTAAATTCCAAAAATAAGTTTAAAATTTGGGCCTTAAAATAAAAAATAAAAATAAAAAAAGGGCTCCATTAAGCTTAAAACAAGAAACAATGCTTAAATTCTAAAGTGAGGTGTTGGATGTTGAGGTAAATAGTCTTTTATCAAAATTAAAAGTGCTGTAATAATTATTAGTGATTTTGCATTTAGAAATGCTCATAGATTATAAGCAAAAATTAGTCAATAAAAGTTAATGTACTTTGTCCAAAATTTGTATCACACACATCAACTTATGTTGATCCATTTTTGCTTATATTTTGGGATGGAGGGAGTATGTATGAACAATTGGATATTAAATAAAAGGCCAAATACATTTTTTGGTCATTTAAATTTGACAAAAATATTGAGTTAATCCTTTAAGTTTTTTAAGTTTTAAACAGATCTTTTAAGTTTTGATTTAATACATTGTTACCTTTTTAATGGACCTATTTGAAACTTAAAAAACTTCAAACAGATGCATCAAATTAATAACTTAAAGGACCTATTTGAAGTTTAAAAAAACTTAAAAGACTTGTTTGAAACTTAAAAAACATATAGGACTAACCTGATACTTTCGTCAAACTTAAATGATCAAAAGAGGTATTTGACCTAAATAAAAAAGTCAATGTTTATTGTATGATCTGCGATGTTTTATTAGATTATTTAATAACGTAATAAAAATTATCATCTTGAAGCAAATTTATTTTACCTATTTCAATATTTCATTCTCAAAAGCTAACAAGGTACACTTTCACTATAAGCAAAAGAATAGCCATATTAATGGTTTAAATATAAGTAAAATTAACTATTTGAACTATATTTTTCCTTAAAAAAATTATTTTAATTATATATTTAACTTAATATAAATTTTATTTTTCTAAGTATTCTTCTATTCTCATAAAGAAGTTCCCATACCACCGAACTTAGAAACCATGTTTCTTCTGATCATAATGGGGGAGAAGATATAGAATTAGCTAGTATCAGACAATAATTTATTAAAAATACTTTTAAATTTGTTGGCTATTGCATATAGACGGAATACTTGTTTTGAAATATTTTAATTGTACTCTTGTCAGTTTCTAACATATGCGTTAAAATATACATTATTTCGACGAAATTCTACAATTTATGTTTTGATCACAAATATATTTTTTTTGTCAATTATGATCATTATAATTATATAGTAATGAATAAGGTTTAATGTATTTTTTCATATGTATATGATGTCTTTTAAAAATTGTTAACTTATCAAGGTCAGCATGTTCTCTTTTATTGCGAATGCATTTGAGTTTCATCAAATTTATAAGGCAGCTGAAAAATAAAAATGTCCGAAAAAATATTCAAAAAGAGACAAAATAGTTATAATTTTCATTGTTAAACACCTAAAGTTACTTGTTATACTAAATTAATTTATTAAAATTGAATTGTTATATAATAAAGTATTTTCAAGGATTTGATAATCTTAAATCATCCATCCCCTTGTTCATTAGTGTAAATTCCCAGAATTTTTGTACGCCATGAATCAATGTGGCTGGTTTTGGTGAAAACACTGAAAAAGTCAGATTGTGAGTAACAGATGCAAGCGCTGACTGAACCACGTGGCAAGAGCCTCTGGTCACATCAGCTGCACTGTTTTTCAGAGTTCGAGAAGTATCATAAGGGAGGGAGGGTCCGGACCAGACGGATACGTGTATGCTTGGATCTGAATGTCCCAAACTCGGGTAACAAACTTCTTTTTTCTTTGAAGCAGTCTTCCGCAAATCGAGTGTTAACTTTTTAAGTTTGCTAAGTTTACGTTTTTACGTATTAAAATCGTGTTAACTTGGAGGTAAACTCGATTTCTGGTAAAATCTGAAGGTTTGACAAGTTTGACCGAGTTAACACTTGGTAAACCTGTGTAAACTCGACCGAGTTTATCGAGTTTTACGAGTTTAGATCTAAAAAAATGCCCTTTTTTTGGTCTCACCTACAAGCCCAAAAATTGAAACGTTTACTGTATAGTTACCTTTACTGGCTTTACAGTAACACGTTGTTACTGAAATGAAACGTTTCTTTTTATTTCTTTCTCTAAGTTCTCAAACCATGAACAGGGGAGCACGTATCAGTTAGGATTGCGATTCCGACGGTAGAAATTCATATTTCGACGCCAGTGATTGCGACATCGGTTAGGGTTGCAGTGGTGGTGTTTGTTGACCTTTTGAAGAAATTAACTAGTTTATTTTTTAGATGGTTTTATTAACAACTTTAGGAACTTGTGAAACTTGCTTTTTTGGATGGTTTTATGGATGACTTAAACTTAGAGACTTATAAAACTTATGATTTTGTGCATTAACTTTTGTATTTTGATGCTAAGTTGAGCATAACGTTTTATTATGGTAGTTTGGTATAATTTGCCTTTGTAATTAAGTCATATTTTGCATTATTAACCTATTTACAACATTATCTTAGCTTATATATGTCATGCATATGAAAAATTTGATATAATTTTAATTTTAGGTAAACTCGTACGAGTCCTCGAGTCGAGTCTACTTAGGCAAAACGAGTTGAGGTAAACTCTCAAGTTACAAAACCTTGCTTCGAAGTTTTCCTACATTTCCTAAGTTTTTTTTTAAATTCATGAACGAAAGACAAACAACAATAAACTACAATCTTTGGTGTGAAAGTTCTCTAAAGTTTTTATTCTTGATTATTTGGCGTGAAAGAAGTTTAAAAGTTTTCAATCAAAAGATGGACTCTCTTGAGAATCTTAAAAAAAATTAAGCTACAATCTTTTTAATGGTTGAAGGCAAATCACCCAACTACTTTTAACTATCATGCGGCGGTTCAACTCTTTCTTGCGTTTGGGTGTTAATTTTTTTTTATCTTTTTTAGTGCTCTCTTTGAGAGCATGTTCTTCGCCTATTGCTTCATTGACATTTTTGTACTTTTGATGTAATGGCCACTGCTTTCTTCTAATCTTTCCTAGCACTCCTTGTGCGGAATCGACTAAGAAGCTCTGTTTATATTTCAGTTTTAGCTTCTTAAAAAAAATGCTAATTTTGATGTATACGTGTACATCAACTAATTAACGTATAAATGAAGAACATAATCTATACAATATTAACTTCCATTTAAACGGTAGATTTTTTAGTATTCTATACAAAATTATTAAGCAGTTTTACAATATATTAATGAACTACCACACCAATATATAATTTGATTTCTCATCTTAAATTTCATTTGCAATTACATATATTCATATATAGTTTTTTGGAAGAAATATATTGATATATAGTTGTTGAGTTGAAGACCATAAGGTACTTTGTATCGTGAAAGAATCTCTAACTTATGGTTGTTTTGTTGAGGTACGTGTGTGGTTCCTTCCAGTCTTGGTGGGAGATGGTTGAGTGACGTTATACTTGTAAATGGTAATATCACTATTAATATTAATTGCTACTCTTATTATTTCAAATTATAAGTCAATTTAAAATATATATATATAT
>Ga0315914_1010065_pt1 | contig 11883 bp, 2 predicted proteins | sample MpolenodulesMG_FD_203920 | JGI IMG/M metagenome (GOLD analysis project Ga0315914, IMG submission 203920) | Medicago polymorpha root nodule microbial communities from Los Angeles, California, United States - elongated nodules | ecosystem: Host-associated > Plants > Roots > Nodule | place: USA... | reverse complement strand
CCCCTCCTTTGTACATACTTTCTCCTTGTTATTAATATTATTACGTATTAGGAAGGCGGTATAGGATGGGAGTTGTTGTTGGGTGCCAACCTAGTTGGGATGTAACAACCTCTCCCTGATGCCTAACCTTTCTGTTTGCCTATCAAAAAAAAAAGATAAGATATAACAACAACAAAACAAAACAAAAATATATAATATACTTAGTTTGTTTAGATATTTATTCTACATAAAAAATAATGAATAAATTATTTAGAAAATTCAAAAAATAATAAATTTATTTAAATAAAAAACATAATATTATAAAAACATTAAAAAAATGTACATTGGTATATTTATATCAAATTAAAATAAATATTATTCAAAAATAAAAAATAGTCAAAAGAAATTTGAAAGCGACAAAAATATTGAATATGAAATAGAAATAAACTATTGAAATAAATTATGATAAAATTAAAATATACTTTTAATAATTGTACGAAAAAATTATTATTTTTAATCAGATAATGAACTGCATATTTATTGAAAAATATTAATGTAATGTATATAGTTTGTTGAGAGAGACAGATATATGCTAAATAGAAAGAAGAAGAAAATCTTTTTTATGAAAAGAAAGAATTTGTTGAGATATCAATGCAAAATTAAATCTTCACATAAAAATAGAAGATTAATAAATTTTTTGAAAATAAACGTGGAGTCGAAACGTGACATAAAATATCTTTTGATTGATTGACGTCATCAATGGGGAGATAAATTTTGTAGCCATAGTTTTTGAAAAAGACAAATAAAAAAACAGAATGATGAAATTCACGATTTGGTTAGTTGGGAATCAAAATTGTATTAAGGTATTGGAAGTGTGTGTGTGTAAACTTTAGTGGAAGTGTTTAAGAAGTTGATTATATTGATTGATATTGATTAAATTGATTGATATTGATTAAATAAAAACTTCTTTTAATGGGGTCCTGTCTGTGATTTAAGCCGTCCAGCCCTAAACTATTTGGTTTTATCCACTTTCACAAATTTCCAAATAAGACGATTGGTCATTTTCGAAGCCAATTTAGGGTTTTTCTTCCTTTTGCGTGATTAACTCTCATTCAACTCCAGGGCTTCTCAACTTTCTCTGCCTCCGATCTGATTTTTCCTGCAAAATTTTGAACCTCATTTCTGGATCCGGGTACCATATATATCTTCAATGCCCTTGTTTCTGGATTTTCTGTTTGGGAATTTATTGCTTATTACCTCATTCCTTTGAATAAAGTACTTAAGGTTTTGGAAATTTTCTATTTTACTCTGTCAAACAGAAAATTTAAATAATTTTTTATTCAAAAAATTACTAAAACAATATATTTGAAACATTTCTGATCCTTTTTTAGTGTTACGTACAGTACGGACTACCAAACCTCTGTGTTTGCTTATTATGGATTGTTCCATGTTTTGTAGGTATAGGTTATGGATCTACACATCTAGTTTCTTCTACTAAATAATATTCATATGAATCTTCCCATCCCTCCAATGGAAGCATAAAAGAAAGTTGAAACCACCGTTTCATTGTTTGAGTGTTATGAATTGGAGAATTATTTTATTTATTTATTTAAATATTTTTTGACAATAAAATGGATAAGTTTTTACATGCTTTCAAGTATATTATACCTTTAGAAAGAAAATAAAAACTTTGTACTATATTTGTATATATTGTTGGTGAATAGGTGATTAAATGCCAGTTAGAGGTAACAATTCAGTTAATTACCAAATGTAAGTTAGTTGTTGAGCTGTTAGAGATCACTTAGGCTTGTGTTAGCCAATCTCCAATATTAATTTCCCAAGTTTTCTGTTGTTTTCTTTCATTTTTCTTGAGAGTTCTTTCTTTGTCATGGTATCAGAGTCTGATTCAGTGTCGTTTAAGGATGATTCTAAGATAGGTTGAACCAAGTATTCGCAGAGGTTTTAAATAAAGGTCAAGGTCGCGGTCGCGTATAGGATTTCGCAATTTCGGCTGTTACTGGTGTTGTGATACGGATTGCAGTTGTCGCGGTATGAATTAATCACAACATTGCACAACTCTTGATTATTGATAGTAAACTTAAACTAGAGATAGATTTGAAGTTCTAAACTAGATAAAGAGATAACATTATATAATTTATGATCGGATATGTACTAATAATATGATTTTCATCTATCTCAATTGAAAAAGTATCCGAATACTATGTCTATTGTCAAGAACGACATCTTTTGCGGCCGTAATGGTGTTTCGTCGCGGCTGTAACAGCGTTTCATCGTGATTTTTGTTCACCTTGTTAAAATGATGAAAAACGGTAACGTCGGCTACCTATATCTTTTTATCTCAGCCTTTTTCTCGGTAACGGACCGTTTTTTAAAACCTTCCCACTTGAGTTTTATGGCAAATCTGGTGCTGCTGATGTGTGGGATAGTGTGACATCTACCGTGCGTGTTACACTCCTAGTTTGTTTAGTTAATGTAAGAGGGTTGTTAATTCTATGTTCCAAAAGTACCAAAAGGTAACATTGTTGCTACGAATATTGTTGGTGAAGTGCTTGTCAATGAATTGATTAGTTCAACTGATGTTTTATATGCCACAATTCAGTATTTAACTTGATTTCCATATCAAGAGTGGCTAAGGACAAACCCCAGGGGTTAGCCTGGCAGCAAAGACTAAGGAATTATGACTGTGCTTCTCTCTAGATCTTATGTTCAAACAAATCCATTATGTGCCATCCGTTTATGTGTTGGGACAGTTCATACAAAACTTTGTTTTTGCTTCAATTGGTCTCTAGGATTAATCGATCCTTAGGTCAGATTCCGTGTTCAAAAAATAAAAATAATGATTAAGGAATTGGATTGTGTTTGTGTTAACTAAAATTCTATGCTTAATACAAAATTTGTTGCAGAAGGTGATTGGTTTGGATAGATCGCTGACTGAGCTCTTTTAATTAGAGTGTAACATAATAACGTCTCTGAGTAAATGAAAGCATATCGAGAAGTTAATATTTGTAATTCCATTATCATTGACACATGTTAATAACATTTCAAAGTTTTTTAGATTTATAGAGATTAGAGATTAATTATTACAGTGAACATTCAATGTATAACATGAATTCAACAAAACGTTATTAAGCAATGTAATATTTTTTGAGTGTTTCTCTTGGCAGCTGGCTTTGCATAGATTTACAAAAATAATATGCATGATAGAAGGATCTTCATTGAGGCCCCATGAGGCCATGACAATGATTGTTCTTTTTTTGTCGTCGGTTCATGAAGGATGCTGCTCTCTTATTTTTTTCCTTGGTTGTCCTACATATCTACAATACTTTTATATATATGTCAAGACTTTACATCATCTCTATTCTTAAAAAGAAAGAGTACCTTATTTATAATTGAGATAGACACAAATTAGAGATTTGTGAAACTCGATTCTTTTGAAAAATGAATAAGATCTCAACTCTCACAATATGTTTCTTAATTAGTTGTCGTTTCAATTGTGGATGTTGTTGGACTCCGTAAGAAAGGGTTTTCTAGCTTAGTTTATAATCTTGGTTTTCCAGCACTCAGTACTTTTTTTTTTTTTAAAATTAAAAATCTATTTGAAATCTTCAGTGTCCAATCTTTTTTCTTTAGTTACCAACGTAGTGACCGCGTGAATGGTGAATTTTGTCCAACGGAAGGCAATCTATGTTCTGGTCTATATTGAGGCATGTCGGTTTTGGGAGTATTTTAATGTGAATTTTGTTTGATTTTCATTTTCCATTCTAATATAGTAATGGTGATGATTGACTTGTTTACTATCTGGTTTTGTTTCTTTGATTTTTATTACAATCAAATGATGCATCGAAAATTATAGTCCATAAATATAATTAACACCGAGTTATATCTCAAATATTTGTGGCCATTGCGTTTCTTTCTTTTGCTTGTGTGAGAAAGATTTGCTTGGTTATAACTTATAAGCCAATGAATTCTGGATAGACATAAAAAGGGGTAACTGCCTGTTCTAATTAGGCTTAGTTAATGATTTAGTCCCTTAAGTTATTTGTTGGTTATATTTTGGTCTATAAGTTATTAACGTTAAAATTTGGTCCCTTAAGTTAGCATTTGTTAGCCAAATAAATCCTCACCGTCAGTCTTTTGCCAAAACGTTGAATAGGCACATGTGAACGTTGACGTGACAACTTGCAATGTATATCCACCGTAGACATTGGGTTAACGGTTTTGACGGTGGAGATTTATTTGGTTGACGGAAGATGACTTAAAGGGACCAAATTCTAATGTTAATAACTTATGAGACTAAAATATAACCAACAAATAACTTAAGAGACCACATCGGTAATTAAGCCTTCTAATTAACATGCATGAAATAATGATAATGGCAGTACGATAACTGTATTGTGCTTTTAATCTAAAATCAAGAAGCTTAACATCTCAACATAGTGGTTTCATGAAAAGTTATAATTATTTGAGACTAGTTGTGCAAACTTCCCACACAAACTTACTTTTATTAGGTCTACATATATATAGAAAAAGGAGAACATGATCACAAAGTCATACAAGAACATAAAGCTGAGAGAACATAATAAAAAGACTAGATATTGAAAAAGAAAGAACCAATAACTAAGGAGAAGAGTGAAACCACCAGAAACGGCACGAGCCAAGTAAGACACGAACGAGGTCTACCGAGACCCAACTCCACCACCCCCATCGAAACCTACTGAATTGCACAAGTGGTATCTCCCACTTATAGAAGGAGCATGAGCTGCCCAACTTGGTAATTAAGCAAAGGTATCCTGATACAATACTTGATGTGAACACCAACTTAGCAAAAAAAAAAACATAAGGACCATGTATGTCAGTTTTTTTTTTAGTTGGACATTTATCATTCTTAGTAGAAAATGAATTTTGTAATAATTAAAAATGAAGAACGAACATAATCTATTAAAATTAACAAAAAATAGCAGAGTTCACCTTTGGATCTGGTCTATATTAGACAACCTCTATCAATTTTAGTACTTTTTTTATAAAATATTATATCTCCTTCCATTCTTTTGTTATTATAAAATTCATTTTTCTATTAAAAAATAGTTAAAAATATATCTACTTTTAAATCCTTATTTATTTTGAGGTATACTCTTAAATCCTTTTTACAAGATCTATATTAGACCAAAACCTTAAACAATGGAGATGCTAACAACTATTCTTAAGAAATTGTTTATGGAATTGGAAATAATAACTTTTAATTTGTACAGAAAATCATGTAATTTGTTAAACCAACCTTATCCTGAACCATATATGTAATATTTGTAGTTTTAATGTGATTGATTCTTTTACACATTTTTCTAAAACAATTAAAGAGATTGGTGCTTGTGCTGGACCTTGGTCCACTGCAACAGAAATGAGGTCAGAGGATTATAATCTCGAAACAATAGGGCTGAGATTTCAAGCATGAAGAAGAATATGTCAATGAAGAACAGTCTTTTGCTGAACTTAATCTTAACCAAAGACATATCTATGTGTGTGTTTGTGATGGTTTCCTTTACCATTTTTCCTTAGTAAAAAAAAGTAAAATTGAGGTATGTGATGTAAGCGCCTTGGATTAATTTCAGAAGAAAAGAAAAAGAACAAATAGATATTAAGTAGATCATTTGCCATTAAAAAAGATACAAATAAAATTAGGGTATCTTGACAAAAAAAAAATTAAGGTATCTTAATCACAACCTAAGTTCCAAGTGGTGGTTGAACAAATTGACTTTTGAATTATTTGATTCAAGCAAATAAATTGAACCAAGTTGTTTGTGAATTATTTGTCTCGGTCATTTCCGACCCTAAGATTAACTCTAAATCTTGAGGAGGATAGTTTGATCTTGGGTGAATGAATGACCTGATCAATTTTATATTTGCTCTTCCTATGAAACTTTGTTGAATAATTCTCTTCAGATAGTTTCTTAACGGATGATGCATTTAACATCCTATCGCAAGTTTCAAAGAGTTGAGCTCCATAAAATGTCTTTTTTTTACTTTCTAATTTTTAATTTTTTTTGGATATGGCTCCTACTCACCAAAATAGGTTGCTTATTTAGAATATTCAAGATGTGGAGGGATCATTTTGTGTGTTATATGCCTAGGAGTTTGCTCACCACTTGTTTATAACCTATGAGTTTTCACTCCAAGTATGATAAAAGGTTTACCACTGGTTCGATCGGAAGGTGGCTATGCTGCCTGACTTTTTTAGTTTATTTTCTGTATTTTGTTTCTTTAGAGTTGTTTGTCAACTTAAACATCACTTAGCTTTGGGGAGACAATCTACTGTAGTGTGTTGACTTTCTCAAATAGAGATAGGTCCGACTCAATGGCAAGGCTACTAAATCCCCCACTTCAGGTCCACCAACAAAAAATATTTATTTTTCATTAGCATTTATGAACAAAAAATCCACGCATGCCAACAAAAAAAAGATAGTATATATTAAAACTTATTTTAGGTCTCACTTAATTTTAATAATTATCGAGCTGGCACTGAGCAGTGTTCCATAGACGTGTTGATTGTTAATCCTATGGTGTGTGGATTTTCTCAAACAAGGATTTTCTCAAACAATCATTTCTATAATAGCCAATGGTTCAGGGAGACAATCTCAACCATTAGTGAAACTAGGTGATCTGAGTTAGAGAAGATTTGTAGCACAAAGGTTAAGGTAGGTCAATATGTGAAGTATTGTGTTGAAAGTCTTCTTGACATCATATGTGAGGTGAGGTGCATGTGCCCTATTGCTTTTAATTTACTACAATACAAGTCTACAAAAATACAAGTCCACGTATGTATGATGGGTTAAATTGTGAGTGGTTAGTATGAGCCTAACTAAGAATGAGTTCAATATTTGATATATCAGAGAGATATGTAATATATATTTTCAATAATTTAAGGTTTTAAATGCAAATGTGGTGTCTGATATCTTGGTGTTCATGGTTCATTTACTTATTCTTGCTTTCGGTGCTCCCCCGAACTCTTTAATAAGTCGTAACAAAGCCTTGGTTTTGCTTGGTGGGGAAGTGAGTGTGGGGTCCCGATGAATATTTGATTCGATTGTATTAAAAGTCTTCTTGACAATGTGGTTAGCAAGCATGTTCTTTTGGTTCTAAGAGTGCTTAAGTGTAAGACATGAGAGATTTATAAAAGAGGTGCCACTTAATTGATGCAATTATGTTTTAGATAAATATGTGGTGTCAATATCTTTTGTTAGTCCTAGATCATTTGCCCGTTGTTATTCCCAACTTGTAGTCCCCCAAATTTCTCAACATAGTATCACCATTTAATATTTGTTGTCGGTCTCAGATGTGATTAAAGTATTATAGGATCATTTATCATATTATCCTTTTTATTTATTTAAAAATTTATATATATATATATATATATATATATATATATATATATATATATATATATTAAAAAATAGACTTAACTTTCCTAAATCCTCCCCTCAACAAACATATCCTTGACCATGCATAGATAAAATTAAAACTTATATGACGAGAAATCAAATGAAATTTCTAAATAATAAATTTAAAAGGTACATTGTTAAAAGTTGATGATATATCTTGACAATTGAAAAATCTAACAATTATAGAGAGATCATATGAAACAATTAATGTTTACCAAGTTATACTTATGAATGTAAATTATTGCGCCCTCCCAATAAACAAATAAGCTTATAAAGAGTAGAAGCATTCTAAACATTGAATTATCCTTGGAAGAGTTTATGTATTTTTCTCAAAACATGTCATTTGATAAAATCATAATAAATAGGTAGAATATAAAGCAGAAACAAGGAAAAGTGGAAACGTGTTATTTGTAGCTAGTGATGAAAAATACAACCGTACCGTACGTTTAAGAAAAATAATTTCTCAGATTCGTGGATGTGGATGATACCTTACTCCATTAAATTTTGTGACAAAAGTAAAGAAATACTATGAAACAAGCTTGCGGATCTTTGACTTTGAAACCACATCATGTACGGCCTTTGCAAGGGATATGTCCGTACAACTAGGCCTTTGCAAGGGATATGTCCGTACAACTAGATATGATTTGTTATATATAGTCCTTCTTCAATGATTGAAACTCTTCAAATAGATGCTGCATAAATTTACACTGTGATTTAAAACCTGTATATACTTGAATTGAATGGCATGCATATAAATTTATAATCTTGTTAGCACTATGATTTAATACAAGTATACTTGAATGTCATGAATTTATAGTTTATAATTATGTAATAATTTAGTTACCAGAAATTAATTGAGACTTACTTCTTGTAGAGAACTGAAAACCATGGATCTTCTCATATTTTTATCTTTAGTCCTCTCTCTTGCCCTTTCCCTTGCCTTTTCTCTCAACTCCCTTGCAAGAGGATTATGTATTCTGGAGTGGTTTTTCCTAATAATTCTCTTCACACCCAAAGGCTTCTTCTTTTTCTTCTTTTGTTCTTGCGTAATCTCGTTGACTGCAATATCTTCAGGACTAGACATATATTCATAAGTTGAAGAAGAAACATAACTACTCTTTGCTGCAGCTATTTGATTGATTTGACCTTTTGCTTGATTTAGTAACCACTCCACTGTTTTGCTAGCTTTTTCAAAGCCTAACATGTCTTGTAAACGGAAAAACCTTTTAGCAACTTGAACTGAAAGTCTCATTCTCCTATCTCTCATTCCTCTAGCTGTTCTAATCTTGCTGTGCCTATCTCTTCTTGTGCTTGGTCCTTTTTTAGGTACCACCTTATTGTCCCTGTCCTTGTCCTTGTCCTTGCTTTCATTAATTGATGCATCCATTTTCATGCTAACAACAGCATCAAGCTCAGTCTCAAGCTCAACTAGACTAGATTGGGGTTGAAATTGAAATAGAAAATCATGAGGGGTTTGTTCAAGGAGATTATTTTGATAATCTTCAAATAGGTTTGAAGGGAAGTGATGAAAAAAAGACAAATTAAAAGGGGAATTAGGTAGGTCACAATAAATGCTTTGTAGTATTGATGCTGAGTTGTTTTCAAGTTCAGTTGAAAAAGGAATAGGGTCATAATTCTCATTGTGAGAGTTACTATTTGAAGGTAACATATCTCTGTAATTTAGGGATTACACCTTAACCCTATCCCCTTTAAGGTGTAGATTAGGAATGCAAAACCAAGCTTGAGAATGACGCGTGTTTTTCCTTCTGAACAATATCTCACTTGTTCATTTTTTGTTTTTGCTTACTTAATTCCTGAAAGTAAAAATAATAATTTAACAAATGAGACACACATTTTCTCAATATAGCTAGGCCAAGTGAAAGGTAGACAGCACCCTTAATTAATTTATATATATACCGTACATGTGTGACTAAGAGCAATCATCATATAGAAATTTTGGTTTGGATAAGAGAATAGTACCGTTTCAGAATGAGAAAGATATAGCTAGCAGAAGAAAATAATAATGCATAGAAGGGAGGAAGAAAGCAAGATGGTGGTGGTGTAAGAGATAAAGAATGTAAGAATGGCAATTTATGGTGGAGAGTGGAGACAAGGAACCATCTATCCTTTTCACCAAAAAGCAAAAAGATTTTCAGAATGATTATTTCCAAGAAAGAAATAAACAATAAGTGGATATAGTAGAAGCTCTAATTGGTGCCACTTGCGCAATCACATCATTACGAGGCCCACTTCACCGGTCTCTTACTCCGATTTCAGGAGACAACACTTGTGTGACGTTCTAGTGTCAATGTCATGTGACATCAGTCAATCATAATGTGATAAATTGTTTTTTATAAGGAATCTTTGCTTTTTGTTATTTTTTTAAGTATAGGGTCACACTTGTAATATTGTGGTTGGTCAATGTCACATGACATTCACATTACAATATCACACAAGTGTTATCCTATTCTATGTCCTATGCTTTTGTTTTTTAGAAGAACATTGATTTTAGTTTTTTTTAATGTGTTTGAGCTTACCCTTAATTATAAATTAAGTTCATAAATGAACCGAAATTTAAAAATATTTAAAATATTTTTTAAAACGTATTTTTTATTAGTTAGTTTATAAATTAAATGTATTGTTTCTAATTAGATTGATTTTGGAATATCTCTTATGTCAGTTAGTTTAATCACTAAAATTATTAACATAAAGCGCACTCAAAATATTTTTAGGGTTATCATATATCCGGTGAGGAACTGATGGAGGCAACGACGGCGGTAAGTGCTTCGTTACGGTGGCGACGAGTCTTCACGGTGGGATGAAAGCTTCCTGCAAGCACGTTAGTACTCCGACGCTCAAGTCAATGTAGGAAATGAGAAGGAGTGTGTAGAAAATATGGGAAAAGTGAATCGTACCTTGAGGGTGAAACAAGGTTACCCTTATTGGACTGTCATAATATTTCAAAAGACCTGAAAGACCTCCAACAAAGCTTTTAGACCTCTTAAAGAGGCCTTAGCGCCCTTCAAAAGGACCATATGGCCCTGGGCGCACCTCATCCAGGGCGCCGCCTCAATAAACTCTAGAATCCTATAGAAATCGCCCAAAATACACAAATACCCCTATTGCTTGGAGATTAAGCAACCGAAACACAAGCCCATAGAAGGCTATAAATACCACCCTTGAGATCATTCTCAGGGCATCCAATAATCAGTCTAAACCCCAGAATACGATACTTAACCCTAGTATCCCTTATTGTGCTTTTTGCAAGTACAGTTGGAGCCGTCTGTGGGAAGAGGTAAAACTAGCCTTGACCACGTTTCTGAAATCGTAAATCGCGATTTCGAAACCTTAAAATCCTTTTGGATCGTAGTTCACCTCTACGATTTGGAAATCCAACCTTTCACTTCAAAAACCCTAAAATCGCCCAGATTTAGGTAACCAATTCAACCATCCTCATGGCAACCCCTGAAGAAGTCGAAACACTTAAAACTCAAACTGCTCAACTAAGAGAACAGAATGAAGCCTTGCATGCTGTCATACCCCAAATTTTGACCAGTTGGAAATTTTTATTCGTATTCTAAAGTCTTTATTCGTATTTTGAACGATTCGAATCTTTGCTTTATTTTTTAGACAAGTACACGTTCTTTCATTCATTTTTAGAGTATTTAAACGTTTTATTTGTATCGTAGACAAGTTAAAAAAATTTCGTTCGCTTTGTAAGCAATTAAATCCTATTTTGTTTCTTTCTTTAGATAATTAAAGTTTTTGTTCGTATTTTAATTTTTTTTTATCAGTTCTTTATCAGTTAAAAAGTTTTGCATTCGTATTTTAAAAAAGTCGAGTAAATTTGTCGTCTCGGATGAAATTTCGGCAGAGAGGTATTTTAAAATACCTCATTCTGGTTACCGAAAGAGACAATTTTAATTTTTATCTTTTCATCTATTTGATAATTATTATTATTTAATGTTATTTATGCACTTTCCTTTTATTTTGCATTTGTTTTTTATGTTGTTTCTTTTTTTTTTCCCATTACAAGTCACGTTTTTCTTTCCTCTTTCCTTAAAATTTATCTCTTTTGAATTGTTTACTTGAGTCATGTCCACGTGTCGCTTTACTATTGGTCAGGAAACCCTAGTTTTGTCAGCTATAAATACTGTCATTAATGCACTGTAGCGCATCAGAGAGAAGGTCAGAGTCACTGACTGCAGAGGCCCAAACACTAAACCCTTTTCTCTCTCTTAGTTTTTTGGATCAAAATCCCTTTTCTCTCCAATTTTTTTAAGAACAGCAATACAATTTCGAAAATCATCATCCATCACTTTTCATTATCATATCACTGTACCATTTCAAATCGAATTCAAGTCTCACTGTTCATTCAATCACACAAGAAACATCGGAATCCGAGCCACACAAAGAAGCCAAAACCAAAACCGAATTCAAAGGAAGAGAA